>Ga0184627_10000015_pt1 | contig 118491 bp, 121 predicted proteins | sample PLM3_127_b1_FD_133150 | JGI IMG/M metagenome (GOLD analysis project Ga0184627, IMG submission 133150) | Groundwater sediment microbial communities from an aquifer in East River, Colorado, USA - PLM3_127_b1 | ecosystem: Environmental > Terrestrial > Soil > Riparian zone | place: USA: East... | reverse complement strand
GCTGACCCGGGCTGCCTCGGCTGCCTCGCCGGCCTGCTCGAGGCTCGCGGCGAGATAGGTCAGGAAGAACGCCCGGTCACGGGTGTAGGTCGGGTCGAGCCCGGCCAGCGCCTGCCCGAGCGCGGCTTGGGCGGGCTCGGGCAGCGACAGCACCGCGAACGCGACGCCGCGATAGGCCATGATCGCTGCCTAGCCGAAGTAGTAGATGAACGCCGGGTCGTCCTCTGGCCTGGCGCGGTCCAGCTCCTGCTCGGCGCGGTCGAGCGCGGCCCGGCAGGCGTCCGCGTCGCCCTCCTGGGCGTGCGCGCGGGCCTTGTATGCCTCGAGCTGCGCGCGCAGTGTCCGTGAGGGTGTCCTCGCCGCGCGTGCCAGGGCGGCCTCGGCCCAGTCGACGCCCTCGACGCCATCGCCCGTGAAGCTCGCCACGTAGCTCAGCCAGCCCAGCGCGTGCGCGGCCATCGCGTCATCGCCGACGCCGCCGGCGTCGACCAGGGCCGCGCGCAAGTGGCGGTCGGCGGCCCGGTGGTCGGCGGCGTCGAACGCCAGCCACCCGGCGAGCTGGTGCAGCTCGGCGCTCACCCGGCCCAGCTCGGCCGTGACCTGGTCGCGCTGGCCGGCCCGGCCCGGCCCAGCCCCGCCACCATGCGCAGGTTGCCGTCCACCATGGGGCGCAGGGCCGCCGAGCCGAGCTCATCGTCCAGCCGCCGATATGCCTCCACGACCTGGCGCAGGCTTGCCACGCCGCCCATGCCGATCCGGCGCGTCTCGGCCGCGTCAGCGACCGCCCCAGCCTGGTCGGGGTCGACCACCCGGCCGGCCACGGCAGCGGCGGCCAGGCCAGCCAGGACACGGTTGAAGGCACGGCGCTCCACAGACGACCCTCCAGTCTCGCCGGGGAGTGCCACCAGTGTGCCGGACTCCCCTGCGGCGAGCAGTGAGACGAGCAGCTCGGCGAGGGTGTCGGGGACCTCGACGAGCACGACCGGCCGCGGGCCGGCGGCGAGCTGGGCGAGGTTGGTGTTGTGGCCGGCCTCAAGGCCGAGGGCGGCCGGGGTGCAGCCCAGCGCGGTGGCCAGGTACGGGCGGTACAGCTCGTCGGGGGTGGCCTCGCCGCGCTCCCACCTGCCGACGCGCTTGGCCGCGCAGGTCGGCGCGAGCCCGTCGGCGGCCATCAGCCGGTTGATCTGGTGGGCGAGCTGGTGCTGGCTCCACCGCCTGGCGTGGCGCCTGGCCGCCGAGCGGCACGGGCACCGCCCGCCCTACGGCGTGCTCGCCGCGACCGGGGAGCTGTCCCGGTGGGCGCTGGACCTGCGCGGCGAGTGAGCACGAGCCCGCGCCTGCTCGCCTGGCCGCGCGCGGCCGGGCTGCCCGGCAACCTCCGGTTCCACGACCTGCGGCACACCTGCGCCATCCTCCTGATCGCCCAGGGCGCCGACCCCAAGGCAGTGAGCACCCGGCTCGGGCACACCACCGTGCAGATGACCCTGGACCGTTACGCGCACTTGTTCGCCAACCGGGACGACGAGATCACCACCGGCCTGGACAGCATGTACCGCGCCACGCAGGCGCCCGCCGCTACAACTCCGGCGGCTCCGGCTCAGGTGGTGGCGTTGCGATGACGGTGCTATGACTCCAGAAGCTAGGCGAGCGTTCCGTCGATCATCGCCCGGATGTGTGCAATAAATTCCAGGTCGGAGCGTTCGTCTTGTTACGCATTAGCACAACGCCACGGTCATGCATCAGCATTATCGGTTTGATGGAGTCGGCTGGCCCAATGACATGTATGTGTAGGGCAGAGATCACACCTAGATCGGCATACCTGCCCCACTCTTCACTTGCGACGACAGCCGTCGTACCGAAGATGCCAGCGGTTCGGACGTCAGCAATCTTCAGCTTGCCGAACCAACCGCCGGTAGTCCGGCCTATCTCTTGTAGCTTCTGAAGGTCTACGTCCTGGGGCTCGGCAAGGATGGGCGGTGAGGCTTTGGACAGGCGCTTGAACACGGATCGCGCATCGCGCTTGTCGGCCTTCGCCAAGAAGTACTCGGCTTCTCGCTGGTAGAAGATCGGGAACCTGCGGACTTCAATAAGGTGCTTGAGAGGCTCATGGTGGGTAGATAGCGTCGATGTCTCGCCCTATCTGATGTTCGACGTCGTAGCGCTCAAACTCGGTCGCTGCCGCCCTCCCGAGGTAGGTCATTATGGTGTGCGCCGTGTCGTCACCGTATGGCATGGCGAGCTGCGTTTGGCTGCTGACCTTCTGCCCAACGGAGAAGGCTGGCAGGCCGGGAGCTCGGAAGTACCGATACGATGCGGGCATCAGCTCTTGGTTGAGGTGGTTGCCAAGGCGAGGTAGCGCAGCGACAGGTTCTGGGCGGTATCGCCTCGTCCTGGATTGCCCTATGCCACGCCCGGAACGGACGAGCGACAAGAGGTATCTCGACTCGCAGGATGGCTTCGTCTCCATCGAATGGATCTGAGGAGACATCAAGCGCGATCTGAACGGTCGTTCCCTGCCTAATCCACACGCCATTACCGTCAGCCCGGGTAAGGGCTTTGTCGCCGTGTTGTAGCGTTCCCTCAAGAGCATCGGCGGCATGCTTCCAGGCAAGGAAAGCGTCAGTGACCTCGTATTCAGCGGTGAGACCCCAAGTGCTTTCTGGGTTGGTCACCCAGAACCTGCATCGATTGATCATCAGCCGGAAGCGTTCGACCTTCGCGTACAAGTATTGGGCGCTGATCAGGGCGATCGGAACTGCGGCCCACAACACGGTGGCCGCCTCCCGCGCGCTGGAATCGGGTGGAAGCAGCCAAGCCAGGCCGGCAAGACAGAGGAGCACTGCCAGTGCCAACAGCGCTGGCCAGTGGAGGCGCAGGGGCGAGAGCTTTGGACATGCTGACTTCTACCACGCGACCATAACAACGTTGAAGCCACCTTAGAACTTCGGGTCGCGTGAGTAAAGAGTCCGTTATGCGTGCTTGTCTTATCCTGCGCGCTGCTCGTCCGGTAACGGCGGCGTCGGCTGGCCTGGTGCCAGGCCAGTCGTAGGTTCTCCACTTCTCGCTCGGAAAGGTTGTAGCGATTGCCGCTGCCCACGCTATGACCGGTCCGGCGTAGGAACCGCGTGAGCTGCTTGCGTGTGCAGCCGATGCGCTTGGCGGCCTCGTTGGTGTTCATGCTGCCCTCCACCGGCGCGCTGCTCCTGGTGGTGCGGTGTGGTGCCGTTGTGGCGCGGGGCGGCCAACCGGGAGGTGCCGGTAACCCCGAAACGGTCATCTACCTGCGGCAAGGATGGGATTCGAACCCATGGAAGCCTTGCGACTTCAACGGTTTTCGAGACCGTCCCATTCGTCCACTCTGGCACCTTGCCTTGGGAAGTATATCGAACGGCGGGACCCGCCCCGCCTCAGGACTGGCGGTGCCCGCGGAAGAAGGACCGCAGCAGCTCGGCGCTGTCCTCGCCGAGCACCCCGCGGCGGACCTCGACCCTGTGGGGCAGGCGGGGGTCGCGGACCAGGTCCCAGAGCGAGGTGACCGCGCCCGCCTTGAGGTCGTCGGCCCCGAACACCAGGCGGGCCAGGCGGGCCTGGGCTGCGGCGCCGGCGCACATGGCGCACGGCTCCAAGGTGACGACCAGCGTGCAGCCGTCGAGCCGCCAGCTCCCGAGGACGCGCGTTGCCGCACGCATGGCCTCCAGCTCGGCGTGGGCGGTGGGGTCGGCGGCCTCCTCCCGGCGGTTGCGACCGCGGCCGAGCAACGCGCCGTCCGGCCCCACCACCACCGCGCCGACCGGCACGTCGCCGTGCGCGGTCGCCGCCCGCGCCTCCTCGAGGGCGAGCCGCATCCAGCGTTCGTCCGAGCCTGCTCCTGTCATCGCCGCCGCACCTGCCCTCTGCCCGGAACGGCCGCCGGGATGGGGCGGGGTGGCGTGGCGAACCGGGTGACCCCTGGGACGGGCAGGATGGCGAGCGTGCTCACCACCAGCACTCCGGCACCGGCCCAGAGCACGGCGGCCGGCCCGAACGCGTCCGCTGCCGGCCCGGCGAGCGCGTAGCCGACCGGCATCAGGGCCAGGCTGACCAGGTAGTCCAGGGAGGTCACCCGGGCGAGCAGCTCGGCTGGCACGTCGCGCTGCAGGGCGGTGACCCACATGATGGTGAACAGCTCGACCCCGAACCCGCCCACGAGGTACCAGGCCCCCACCCACCAGCGGGCGAACGGGTTGGCCAGCGCGAGCATCACGCCCGTCCACGGCAGCAGCCCGAGGAGCGCGACCAGCCCGGGCCGGCGCGGGCGCCAACGTGCCGCCACCAGCGTCCCGACCAGCGCGCCGACCCCGAACAGCACGAGCATGAGGCTGTAGGCGGAGTTGCCACCGAGCCGGGCCCTGGCGATCACGGGCAGGAGCACGAAGACCGGGGCAACCGCGAACATCAGGTGCAGCGTGGCCATGACCAGGACGGCCAGCACCCAGGGCCGGTCCCGCACCGCGCGCAGGCCCTCCAGCGCGTCCCTGACCGCGGAGGACCGCTGCCCGCGGACGCGGGCCGGCTCGGCGATCAGGAGCAGGGTGAGCATGCTCATCCCGAAGGTGGCCGCGTCGACCAGGAAGGCACCCCGCACGCCGGTGACCGCGATCATCGCGCCGGCTGCGGCGGGCCCGAGGATGGCGGCCACGTGCAGCGCGCCCGAGTTCAGGGCGTTGCCTGCCTGGAGCTGCTCGGACCCGAGCACCGACGGGATCAGGGCGCTGTTGGCGGGGATGAAGAACGCAGAGCCGGAGCCCACCACGAAGGAGAGCACAGCCAGCCCCCATACGGGCAGCGACCCGGGGACCAGGGCCAGGCCGACCACGGCCAGCGCCCGGACCAGGTCGGCGGCGATCATCACCCGGGTGCGCCGGACACGGTCGGCCACCACCCCGCCGACCAGCAGGAACACCACGAAGGCGACCTCGAAGGCGCCCAGCACGAGGCCGAGGTCGGTTGCGCTGCCGCCACCCTCCAGCACCTTCAGGGCGATCGCCACCGGGTAGATGCGGTCCCCGACGGCGCTGATCGCCTGGCCGGACCAGAGGAGCCGGAAGTCCCGCTCGCGGAGCGGGCCGCGCCGGCCGGCGGCCACCGGGCGTGGCCCGGGGTCGGCAGGGAGGAAGGTCTGGTCGTCGCGGGGTGGCTTCACTCCTCCACCTTGCCGCGTGCCGCATGCGCGTGCCAGCCGATCCGCCGCAGGCGGTACCGAGGCCGTGCGGGATCTCGCATGGCCGGTTAAGATAGCTAAGCATCTTGATCCGGTCCATCGAGTCGCCGGGTTCATGCGTGCAGTCGTTCCCCAGCCGACGACGCCTCCTGCTGGTCAGGGTGGCTGCCTACGGCGGGGAGAGCCGCTCGGGCGAGCTCTTCGCCGCCGTCCCGGGACGGCGGCCTCTACCGGGTCGCGACCCAGCAGGGCTTGAGCCAGGCCCGACCCCGGGCGGGACCATCCGGGGGATCGCGGCGCACAAGGTCACGAGAAGGTCTCGATCAGGTCGCGGAGCGAGGCAGCCCGTATCGATCTGGCCCCCGTGTGCGCCTTTGTACCCGAACGGCGAGCACAGACGTTACGGAAGGATGAAACCATGAGCAGGCTGCTTCGGTCCGTCAGCCCTCGCTCGCTCCGCTACCGCGGCCGGCACGCGCGCTACCGCGGCCGCCACGTGAAGCAGGGTCGCTAGAACGCACCACCGCCGACGGTCCCCGGGCCGGTCCCCCGGGTCGTCGGCAGCCAGGCCGACGGTCCCCGGGCCGGTCCCCCGGGTCGTCGGTAACGGTCACCACGGCCGCGCCGGGGGCGTCGAGGAGGGGCCGCCCCGGGCGCGGCCGTGGTCGTCCGACCCGCCGTGGATAGTCGCCAGCGAGCCGGACGACAGCGTGATCAGCCCGGTGTGCCTGCCGACCGGGTTCGAGACGGACGCGCCGGAGCTTGAGCAACGGCGACCTCCGCGCCGGCTACGCCCCGTCGGCAGCGATCAGCACCGAGTCCAGCACCGATCCCTGCTGGCAGTCGCGGGCCTGCTTGCGGGTCGGCGGTCCGCAGACCGCCTGGAAGCGGATCGAGTCCGGGCCGACGTCGACCCGGCCGTGGGCCAGGTGCATGGCCCGGAACGCGGTCCGCGGGTCGGTCGACGTCCAGTCGGGCTCGAGACTCGCCCCACCGCCGCTGACGGTGATGTGGGTAACCCCGTGGATCGGGGAGAAGCGCTCGTAGTTGTGGGAGTGGCCGTTCAGGTTCAGCTTGTACTTCGGGTAGGCGTCGCCGAGCCGGTCGAGGATCGCGGCCAGGTCCTCGTCGCCGGGGTGGTGGCCGGTCGAGTAGGCCGGCCGGTGCCCGTAGGTGACGATGAAGCGGATGGCCTGGTCACCCTGCGCCTTGGCCATGACCCTGCTGGCCGCCGCCTCCCACGCCTCCCAGGCGCCGCGGTACGGTTCCGGGTAGGAGACGAAGCGCACGCCACCGGCGTCGAACCAGCCCCAGTCCTCCCCGCAGCAGCCGAGGGCGGGCGCGCCCGGCGAGGCCGCCGGGTTGGCGATCGCGAAGCGGCCCTTGTAGTTGCGCAGGTCGTCGCCGTCGTCCAACTCGTGGTTGCCCCATGCCGGCATGTAGGCGGCCTCGCGGCTCCAGGCCATGACGTCGTCGAAGTGCTGGTCGACCGCGTCCTGCCCGTGGTCGTCGCCGTAGGTGAGGTCCCCGGAGGCGATCACGAAGGCGGGCTGGTCGGCCGCGATCATCCGCTGCACCTCGGCCACGGCCGGGTAGGTGCCCGAGTCGCCGATGTCGGCCTGCACGTCGAAGCGGAACGGGCCGGTAGGCGCCGTGGCAAAGGTCCGGTCCGGCTGTCCCCCGATCGAGTAGTGGTAGGTCGTGCCCGGCCCCAGCCCGTCGAGCACGGCCTCCCAGAACGGCCCGGGGGAGGAGCGTGGCACCGGGGCCGGAGTCTTGCCGGTGACGGTGCTGCCGTACGCCGGGGTGCGGCCCCAGCGGAGCTCGGCGGCCGAGCCGCGCCAGCCGAACGCGACCGACCGGGACCCGGTGTAGGACCAGTGGATCTGGTCGGCCGTGCCGCTCGGCCACCCGGTCGCCGGGGTGCCGTCCGTCCCGGTCGGCGGGGTGGCGGCCGTCCCGGGCGCGCCAGGGCCGCCTGGCCGGGACGCCGGCTCGCCGACCAGACGCTGGACGGCCACGACCGACACCAGGACCACGACGGCGCCGAGCAGCAGAAGCAGGCGGGACACGGCGGGGCGGCGGGGATGGCTGGACATGGCGGCGGCCTCTCGGATCGCGTGGATCGGATCGCGTGGATCGGATCGCGTGGATCGGATCGTACCGTCCGAAGCGGGCCACTCGATCCCGCAGACGCCGTGCCGCTGGTGCGCCGGAGCGCCAGGCCCGGCACCGACCCGCCCGGTACGGCTACCATCTCGGCAGGGAGCGCCGGGAAGCCTGGTCGGCACCTCGACCGGCCATCTCTCCACGGAGCCCAGCCATGCACGGCACTCTCGACGTCGGCGGCATCCTCCTCGACGTGCTCGTCGTGCTCGTCGCGGCCAAGGTGGCGGCTGAGGTGGCCGAGCGGGCCGGCGTCCCGGCCGTGGTCGGCGAGATCGCCGCCGGCATTCTGGTCGGCCCGTCGGTGCTCGGCCTGGTCGCCGACGACGCCGTGCTCCAGGTGCTCGGCCAGCTCGGCGTCGTGCTGCTGCTGCTGGAAGTCGGCCTCCAGCTCGACCTGGCTGAGCTGGGCGCCGTGGGCCGGGCAGCGGTCCTGGTCGCGCTGGTCGGGGTGGCCGCCCCGTTCGTCGGTGGTGTCGCGGTGGCCACGGCCCTGGGCGAGCCCGCGGAGGTCGCGCTGTTCCTGGGCGCCGCCCTCACCGCCACCAGCGTCGGGATCAGCGCCAGGGTCTTCGGCGACCTCGGCGCCCTGGCCGGGGTCGAGGCCCGCATCGTGCTTGGCGCCGCCGTGGTCGACGACGTGCTCGGGCTCGTCGTGCTCACCGTCGTGGCCCGCCTGGTCACCGAGGGGTCGGTGTCGCTCGCCTCGGTGGCCGGCGTGCTCGGCCTCGCGGTCGCGTTCCTCGCGGTCATGGGCACGGTCGGGGTCCGCCTCGCGCCGCCCCTGTTCCGCCTGGTGAAGCGCTTGGCCCGCTCGCCAGGCACGATGGTCGCCCTCGCCCTAGCGTTCACCCTCGGGGTGGCCTCGCTGGCCCAGGCCGCCCGCCTCGCCCCGATCGTCGGCGCCTTCGTGGCCGGCCTGGCCCTGGCCCGCACCGACCAGGGCGAGCGCATCCGGCGCGAGCTGACTCCGGTCGGCCACCTGCTCGTGCCCGTGTTCTTCCTCGAGGTCGGCATCAACGTGCGCCTCGGCGAGCTTGCCGACCCCCAGGTGATCGGGCTGGCCGCTGTGCTGGCCGCGGTCGCGGTGGCCGGCAAGCTGGCCGCCGCGGCCGGCGCCATCGGCACCCCGGGCGACAAGCTGCTCGTGGGGCTCGGCATGCTGCCCCGCGGCGAGGTCGGCCTGATCTTCGCCGGCCTCGGCCTGCGCGCCGGCGTGCTCGACGCCCGGCTGTACGCGACCCTGCTGCTCACCATCCTCGCTACCGACCTGGTCGCGCCGGGCCTGCTGCGCTGGCGGTTGCGGCGTGTCCAGCCCGAGGCCAGGCCGGCCGAGGTCGGCGAGGGTGAGGCGAACCTCGCCGCCGTGCTCGAGGCGGCCACCGCCGGCGCCGGCCCGGCGGCCGCCCCCGAGCTGCTCGACCGCCTCAGCCACCTCGGCAGAGGCGCCCCGGTGGTCTGGGACGACAGCGCCACCGAGGCGTTCCTGGGGTTGCTCGCGCGGGGCAACGAGCGATCCTGGCGGCTGCTCGAGGCGACCGGTGTGCTGGAGCGGGCCCTGCCTGAGCTGGCGGCGCCCACCCACCGCCAGGCCGCTGACCCGTTCGAGCTGGACCTGCGCCGGGTGCTCCGATGGCGGCTGGTCGACCGGGTGCGGGAGCTGGACACCAGCGGCCTCGCCCACCCGGAGTGGCTGCTGCTGGCCGCCCTGCTGGTCGAGGCGACCGGGGGCGAGGGCCCGGTCGCCCGCCGCCTGGTGCGGCGCCTCGGGCTCGGCAACGAGGCCGAGCACGAGATCGCGCTGCTGGTCAGCGAGAGCGGCCTGCTCCGGGCGCATGCCGCCCGCCCCGAGGCGCTCGAGGAGGAGGCCGTGCTCGACCTGGCCTGCCGCACCGGCGGGTCCGAGACCGCCCACGCGCTGTACCTGCTGAACCTGGCCCTGGCCGACCCGGGGCCCGAGGAGCGGGCCCGGCTCGACGAGTTGCACGACCGGTTGCAGGCGGTGCTGGCCCGGCCCGAGCTGACCTCGCGGGCCGCCGCGGCCCTGGTCGACCAGCGGCGGGCCACCGCGCTGGAGCGGCTGGGGGACACGTCCGCCTCCCGCTGGATCGAGTCGGCCCCACGGGCATACCTGCTCGACCACGACGCCGGAACGCTCGCCCGCCACGCCGGGCTGTTGCAGATCCTCCGCCACGGACGCCCGGTCGCCGCCAGCGTGGTGCCGGTCGGCTGGCGCCGCTGGCGTATCGAGGTCGCCCACAACGACCGCCGCGCCTGCCTGCTCGGTGCGACCACCGCCCTGGCCGGTAGCGGCTGCCTGGTCCACGAGGCGACGGCGGCCACCTGGCTCACCGGGGCGGTGGTCGAGTCGCTCCTGGTCGAAGGGGACCAGCCGCCGAGCCCGGCCCTGGTCGAGGCGGCCGTGCTCGCCGGCCCGGGGCCGGCGGCGGGCCTGCCGGTCGAGGGCAGGGTGCGGATCGGCCGGGACGCCTCCCCCTGGCACACCGTGGTCGAGGTCAGCGCGCCCAACCGCCTCGGCCTGCTCCACGACCTGGCCGCCGCCCTGGTCCGGGCCGGGGTGGTGGTCCGGTCGGCCCGCCTCGCCTCGCCCGACGGGCTGGCCACCGCCTCCTTCCGGGTCGTCGACCACAACGGGCGCAGGCTGGACGAGCAGGCCGAGGCAGCGGTCGCGTCAGCAATGAGGGGTCCCCGCCCGACTACTTGATCATGGATGACGACCCCGACCTGGGACCTCTGGCCCTGGAGCGTCAACGTTGCTACGCGGAGGGTCCTAACCCGGCCCGACCCGCGCGCAGCAGCACCGGGCTGAGAACACCGGCCGCGACCGCCGAACCCGGCGTGGAGGCTCGGATGCCTACTTCCGCGGGACCGTCACGCCCTCGGTGTCAGGCTGCCGCCCGCCTCCGGGAGGAGCCGAGCACGAGCAGCCCGCCGACGACCAGCAGCCCGATGCCGCCGCCGAGGAGCTGCGGGGTGTGGGAGCCGGTGAATTCGAGCTTGTCGGCCGGCTTCTTCGGCTTGCAGGGCGAGTCGAAGCGGTTGTGGGCCGCGATGATCAGCACCTGGCCGTTGGTCGTCCAGACGCTCGACTCGAGCGACGGGTGCCTGGTCAGGTCGACGTTGACCTTCTTCAGGAACTTGCCCTGGGCGTCGGTGCGCACCGGGACCGGCTTCACGATCTCCTGGCCGGTGGTGACGTCGTGGAGGGTGAGGTGGACGACCTCGTTCGTGGGCAGGCCGGAACCGGTCGCGATCACCTCGGTGCAGACCTTGCAGGTCAGCGTCAGGGTCTCGGCAGCGCTGGCGGGCACGGCGCCGAGCACGAACAGCGCCGCGAGGACCAGCAGCGCCTTGACCGAGCGAGGGATTCTCATCTGCGGGATGCCTCCTTGCGGCACGACTGGGCCGTGACGGTGTAGGACTTGAGCTGCTGGCCGAGCCGGCGCACACCCACCGTGCTGCGGTCGTCGACGCTCAGCAGATGGATCGTCGCGTCGCCCTGCCGGATGGCGGCGAGGCAGGCGGGCGAGGCCACCGGCCTGGGGACGACGGTGGTCACCGTCACCGTGGGCGACGGGGTCGCCCTGGCCGGGGTCGGCTCGGGGCCTCCGGTGACGGTCCCGAGCAGGACACCCGAGGTGAACACGGTCAAGCCGGCGATGGCCGCCTTGAACGAGACGGGAAGTCGTCCCGGACCACGTTTGGAATCGCGTGCTCCTGGGAGCATGGCATCACCCTCCCGAAACCCGCGGCGTCATGCGCCCCCCCGTTTGATCCCTGCGGCGCAGGTCATAGCAGCCGAACCGGGGGAAGGACCACAGATCGACGCCAATTTCAGCAATAGTGCGGAGCTGCCGTTATCTGGAGAGACCGTGCCCAACGGCTAATTCGATCGCTTCGGCGCAGGAGTTCCGTCTGCGCCTGCCGAGGGGGAAGCGGAGCGGAGGGGTGCCGGGAGCAGGCCCCGTCCCGTTACACTGCCGGAGCGGGCCAGCCGCCACGGTGCGGCCGGCCCGGCCAGACGCTCCGGCGGTCACGGCTGCGTGCGCCACCGCCCGGATGGGAGGTCCGCGATGCTCGAAGAGCTGCTCCTGATCGCACTCACCCTCTTCACGGTCGTCTCCGCCCTGGTCGCCTACCTGGCCTGGCGTGCCTGGCGTCGACTGCGCACCAGCCTGCGGCTGCAGCGGCGCCTGCACACCGTGAAGGTCTGGGTCACCCCGCCCGGGACCCGTCGCGAGGTCGCGGCGCTCCGCCGCGAGCTGGCCGAGACGGTCGACGCCACCCCGCACGCGGTCGCGGTCGTCCAGCGGGCCACGGGGTCGGTCGGCGAGCTCCCGGTCCTGACCCGGCAGCTGCAGCGAGTGGCCGCCACCCTCGACGTCGAGCTGCAGCTCTTGGCCAACGAGCCCGACGCCCGCGAGGTGGCGCGCGTCCTGCCCGCCGCTCGTGCCCGGGTCGACGACGTCGGTCACGTGGCCCGGACGATCCGGCGGGCGGCCGCCGCCGGCCTCGGCGCCGAGCACGCCGCCGGCGTCCGCCTCCTCGGCGCCGACGTCGAACGCGAGGTGACCGCCCTCGCCCTGGGGGTCGAGACGCTGGTGGCCCTCGCCGCCGACCGGGAGGTCACCCGCTCGGCCTAGTGGCGACCCCGACAAGGTTTGCCCGGTCGGCGCCGGGCTCCCATGGCCCCACGCTGGGGCGCCGGGCTCCTATGGCTCCCACGCTGCGGCGACATCCGCTGTGGCGAGGCGTCGACCGGGCAAACCTTCCTTGACCGTGATCTTCCTCGGCTCAGATCAGCGCCTGTCGGGAGGATGGGGAAGCACGGGCGGCCGTCCACCACCACCCCGGTGGGTCGCGGGCCGCCGGTGAGGGCAGGAAAATCAGTGGCGTTCGCCGCCTGGAGCCTGCTTGAGTGGCCGGCATGGCTGGGTTCGATGATCCCGCGTTCTTCGGTGACCGGTGGGCGGATGTCTATGACGAGGGTCCGGCCCCCGGTCCGGCCCCCGCGGTGGAGTTCCTCGCCGGGCTGGCAGGCGGCGGGCGGGCCCTGGAACTGGCGATCGGGACCGGCCGGGTCGCGCTGCCCCTGGCCTCCCGGGGTATCACCGTCGAGGGCGTCGACGCCTCGGCGGCGATGGTGGCACGGCTCCGCGCCAAACCGGGTGGTGAGCAGATCCCAGTCGCCATCGGTGACATGGCTGAGGTGCCGGCAAGGGGGCCGTTCCGGCTGGTGTACCTGGTGTTCAACACGCTGTTCAACCTGCTCAGCCCGGACCGGCAGGCAGACTGCTTCCGCAACGTCGCGCACGTCCTCGACGCCGACGGCGCGTTCGTCATCGAGTGCTTCGTCCCCGACCCGGCCCGGTTCGACCGGGGCCAGCGAGTCGAGGCGCTGGCCGTGACCGAAGACTCCGCGACGCTGGAGGTGTATCGCCACGACGCGGCCGCCCAGCGCTTCAACACCCAGAAAATTACCTTCGACGGCCAGGGGATCCGCCTGCTGCCCGTCGCCCTGCGTTACAGCTGGCCGAGCGAGCTGGACCTGATGGCCGGCCAGGCTGGCCTTCGGCTCCGGGAGCGTTACGCCGACTGGGACCGGCGGCCGTTCGGCCCCGACAGCGCCGACCACGTCTCGGTGTACCGGCCAGGCTGACCGGCCGGCGCATGGGACCATTGGCATATGGGGCCTCCCGATAGCTTCCAGCGCAAGAACAACGATTGGAACTGACCGTGGTGGCGTCGACGCCGACCTCGGGCCGACCTTCTTGCTCTGCCCCGAGCTCGTCGGCGGGCTGCAGCGGCCGTGTGTTCCCGACTAGATGCTGTCCCAGGTCACTGACGCGTACGCCTCGGCAAGCATGCTCAAGCCCTGGGACTCGACAGGAAGGCTCGTGTGGTCGACCGTGGTGACGGCGGCGATGCCGCGGGCGCTGCACAGAAAGGCTCCGTCGAGCGACGCGATGTCCTGCAGGCGCACGGTCGAGCGCCGTGAGGGCACGCCGCGCCCTGCGAGCTCGCGCTCTAGGAGCTGCATGGTGATGCCATGCAGCATCGGCGCATCCGGCCACACCACCGCTGCGCCGTCGAAGAACCCGATGTTCGCGAGCGTGCTCTCGGACACGACGCCATTGGGGCCCACCAGTACCGCGTCATCGAACCCGTTGCGTTGCGCGTGTCGCCTGTAGTGCCCCTGGTCCGTGGTGGCGTGCTTGATGTGCGCGTCCGGTCGCTGGTAGTGCGCTGACCGCAGGCGCTGCGGCGTCGCCATCTCAGCCGGCGCCTTGACGGTGACCATGGTGGCCGGTTCGCCGGGGGCCTCGAAGACGTAGACGCGGACCGAGGCGTCCTTGGTGTCACCAAGCGCATGCCTGACCAGGGCTCGCACGCGTTCGCCGTCGAGGCCGACGCCGAACGCCTCGCGGTTGGCTGCCTCCAGTCTCCGCATGTGCAAGGCTAGGCCGCGTGCCTTGCCGTTGCGGACCTGCACCGCGGTGAAGTGGCCGTAGGCCGAGACCGTCGCCCACAGCTGGTCAGGGGCTGGCGGCACGCCGTCGATCTCGATGTGGGTCATGTGGCTCGCCTAGCCAGCTAGGCGCGTCCTGTCGATCACTGGAGCCAGTGTAGAGGGCCAGGCGAGTGCGACGGGTGTGGCAGAGGTTGGCTCTCCTGGCGTCGCGCGTGGCCGACGGAACCCTAAAGGAGCACCATCCTGTTCAGGTTGATGGTGGGAATGCTCGTCAACGAGCCGGGCCGAGGCCGCCGTCCTGGGACCGCTTCTCCAACGGGCGAGCAGGGTGGCGGTCTCAACCGGTCAACGCATGACCGTTAGCGGGCGGTCTCGTCGTCACCCTGGCGACGCGGCCACGGCCCGACGGACCTTTACACGACCGGCCCCGGCTTCTCCCGTCGGCCGATACAGGTTCTCAGTTATTGCCTCGGGCGGGGAACGCCACTGGCCGAAGGTGCTTCGGAAGGTGTCGGTATTGCCAATCACGTTCCTTGGCGGTGGCCGCGGCATCGTCTGCGGCCTCGGCGGCGGAGGTGGCGGCGGTGACAGCGTAGGTGGCGGCGTGGGCGGCGTGACCGGCGACGTGGGCGGTTGCGGCGGCGTGACCGGCGGCACGGGCGGCGGCGCGGGCCGTCGCATGATCGGCGTCGCGGGCGGCGGCGTGGGCGGCAGATGCGGCGGCGCGGGCTTCGCTCATCGCTAGCTCACCACGCGCCCAGGCGCGCCCTGCTTCAACAGCGTTCCGAGGTCGGTTGTCTTTCGGGTAGGGCTCCTCGAAGTATGGGAGTACATGCTCGGCGCAGTCAGTGGCCCAGAGCACCAATGACTTGTGGTCCCCCTTGTCGAGCCTCATTGCTCTTCCTTCTCGCCGCGCCTGTCGAGCGTCTCCGCGTCGAGCGAGAGCGCAGCAGTCGGGAACAGTATTGCCCTGACAGGCACCAGGGACTCCCTCGACCGAGTGACCGCACGTGTCGAGCCCACCCCAAGCCGGGCCCGCTAGGCGTTCGGCTTACGAGCCGCCGGCGGCCACGAGCGGCGCGTACCGGTCGTGTGGCGTGTCCCAGTCCAGGACTCGGCGTGGCCGGGTGTTGATGCGGTGGGCGATCTCGTCGAGGTCGCGCCGCCCGAGTGCAGTCAGGTCGGTGCGGCGGGGTAGGTACTGGCGTAGGAGCCGGTTGGTGTTCTCGTTCGTACCGCGCTGCCACGGGCTGCGCGGGTCGCAGACGTACACGTCCATGCCGAGCTCGGCCGCGATGCGCTGGTGCTCGGCCATCTCCCGTCCACGGTCCCACGTCAGGGTGCGGCGCAGCTGCGACGGGACGTTCGCGAGGTCGCGGACGAGCGCGGCGCGCACGGCGTCGGCCTTGATCCCGTCTTCGAGGCACACGATCCGCAGGAACCGGGTGTAGCCCAAGCGTACCGCCGCCGACCCGGGGGTCGGGCCGGTCAACGCCCGCCGCGGGGCCGAGCTTACCCGCGCAGGGCGGCACCGATTGCGGCCCTGAACTCCGTGGGCAGGGGGTCGGCGCAGTCCAGCCTGCCGAAGTGGACGTGGTAGCTCCGCACCGTGGCCGTGCCGTCGTCCAGATGGAAGGCCAGGAAGGAGCCGCCGTCCCCGCAGGACGTGCGCCTGCCCACGGGGCTGCCGAGCAGGAGGTCGACCAGCCGGGCGACCTGCCGCCGGCCCTGGATCCTTGCCACCTCCTGGCCGGCGTCACCATCGGGACGGCCGATCCCGATGGCGCGCACCTTGCCCCGCAGGTCGAGCAGGTCGGCCCAGGTGCGGGCGCGGGCGCTGCTGGCCGCCTCGAACAGCACCAGCCTGCCCTCCCGCCGCGCGGCCAGGCGGAAGTCCGGCCGGTATCCGTTAACCGCGTACAGGGCAGTCCCCTCGTCGAGGAACGCTGCGTCGCCGTCCAGCTGTTGCGGGGGGTCGGGGAGGTGCTCGGCGAGCTTGCAGCGCACCACGGCGACCTGGGCGCCCAAGTCGCGGTCGCGAAGCGACCGCCCGGCCGACGCGCCGAGGTTGCCGGCGTTGTAATAGGTGACCCCGCCGGTCCGCACGAAGTCGACGTAGTCGGCGGCCCCCTGCCGCACGAGCCTGCGGGACTCGGGGCAGCGGCGTGCGGTCAGGTCGTCAATGGCGGAGCACCCACCGAGCACCAGCAGCGCGCCCACGACAAGGGCTGTCCAGTGTCGCATTCCCTCTCCGGCCTGGGTCCGACTCCTGCCCGCTTGGACGGTGGTTCCGCCGTCCTGGTTCCGCCGGCCCGGGCAGATCGTGACCAGGCGGCTCGCCGCGCCGCTGGCCCGACCACGGCCCCACCCGGCCTGCGACGCTTCACGGCGTCGGCGCGGCACCTGTGCCGGCGGGCCGGGCCGGCGTACCTGCCCGCTCGTCCGGGCCGGCGGAACCAGGACGGCAGGACTCGACCAGCTTGAACTTGCCGGCGTCGTCGCGCTCCCCCACGAGGCTGGCCAGGTCGACGTCGGCGTACAGCCGTCGGTAGAACGCGGAGCCAGCCCTGGCCCGGCCCACCAGCTCGGCCAGGCGCTCGCGCTGCCAGGCCGCGAGTTCGGCCGGGGTCCAGCGGTCGTGGCCCACGAGCGTGCGCTTGGCAAGCGATCTATGCTCCGGTTGACGCGTCCAAGACCCGCGTCCAAGACCAAGGGAACGCGCGTCCCGGAGGTGGTACCCGTGCATCGATATCTCGTGGTGGCAAACCAGACCCTCGGCGGTGAGGAGCTCGAGACCGCGATCCGCGACCACGTCGCCGCCGGGTCCTGCCACTTCCATGTGCTCGTCCCCGCCACCTCGGCCAGCGACCTTGATGCGGCCTACCTGGCCGGCGTGGCCGAGACGGCCAAGCACGGGACCGCGCAGGGCGGCGAGGGGCTCGACCGCCAGCAGGCCCGCAACCTGCTGGAGGACGAGCTCGAGGAGGCCGGCCACGCCGAGTCGGGCGAGGACGTGGGCCGCCGGCTCGCCCGCGAACGCCTCAGGCGGGCGCTGGCGCACCTCCGCGAGCTGGGCGCGGACGTCAGCGGCGAGGTGGGGGTCGCCGACCCGGTCGATGCGATCGGGGTCGTGCTCCACCGCTGGGAGTTCGATGAGATCATCCTGTCCACCCTGCCGGGCAAGCGGTCCCGCTGGCTGGCGATGGACCTTCCGACCCGCATCCGGCGGGGCTTCAAGCTGCCGGTGACCGTTGTCACCGGTCCCGCCACCCCGACGAACTGAGGGCAGACAGTGACCGTGGCACATGGGACGGGGACCGCATGGTAGTACGCAGCTCGCCGGTCGCGACCAGGACGACCACCCTGCGAACCGACACCTGGTGGCTCCCGCCGCTGGTCACCGTGCTGGTCCTGGCCGGCTTCGTGGTCTACGGCACCTGGGTCGCCTTCATCGGCCGCAACTACTACGTCGACCCCTACCTCTCCCCGTTCTACTCGCCCTGCCTGGCCGCCAACTGCGAGCACGCCACCTGGCGGCTCGTGGGGGACTGGTGGACGCTCTCGCCGGCCCTGCTCGTCCTCCCGTTCCCGCTCGCCTTCCGCCTGACCTGCTACTACTACCGGAAGGCCTACTACCGCTCGTTCTGGTGGGCGCCGCCCGCGTGCGCGGTGCCCGACGCCCGCGCCCGCTACACCGGCGAGACCCGCTTCCCGCTCATTCTCCAGAACGTCCACCGTTACTTCTTCTACCTGGCCCTGCCCTTCCCGCTGATCCTGACCTGGGACGCGCTCCGGGCCTTCAGCTTCCCGGACGGCTTCGGCATGGGCGTCGGCACGCTGGTGCTGCTGGCCAACGCCGCGCTGCTGTGGCTGTACACGCTCTCCTGCCACTCCTGCCGGCACCTGTGCGGCGGCCACCTGAACGTGTTCTCCAAGGCCCCGGTGCGGTCCTGGCTGTGGCGGAAGGTCTCGGCCCTGAACGCGCGCCACATGCTGTACGCCTGGGTGAGCCTGTTCGTGGTCGCCCTCACCGACCTGTACGTGCGGCTGGTCGCCACCGGCGCCCTTCGTGACCTGAGGTTCTTCTGACATGGCAGAGCACGAGACCTACGAGTTCGACGTCGTCGTCATCGGTGCCGGCGGCGCCGGCCTGCGTGCCGCCATCGAAGCGGCCGATCAGGGCGCCCGGACCGCCCTGGTCTGCAAGTCGCTGCTTGGCAAGGCCCACACGGTCATGGCCGAGGGCGGGATCGCCGCAGCCATGGGCAACGTCTCCCAGGAGGACAACTGGCGGGTGCACTTCCGCGACACCATGCGCGGCGGGAAGATGCTGAACAGCTGGCGCATGGCCCAGCTCCACGCCCAGGAGGCCCCGGCCCGGGTGTTCGAGCTGGAGGAGTGGGGGGCGTTGTTCGACCGCACCGCCGACGGCCGCATCCTGCAGCGGGACTTCGGCGGGCACCGGTACGCGCGCCTTGCCCACGTGGGCGACCGGACCGGGCTCGAGATGATCCGGACGTTGCAGCACCGCGCGGTCAGCAAGGGCATCGACGTGTTCATGGAGTGCACGATCCTGCGACTGCTGACCGACGGCGGGCAGATCGCGGGCGCCCTCGGCTACTGGCGCGAGTCGGGCCGGCTGACCGTCTTCCGGGCCAAGGCGGTCGTGCTCGCCACCGGCGGGATCGGCAAGGCCTGGCAGGTCACCTCGAACTCGTGGGAGTACACCGGGGACGGTCACGCGCTCGCGCTGCGGGCTGGGGCCGACCTGATCGACATGGAGTTCGTCCAGTTCCACCCGACCGGGATGGTGTGGCCGCCGTCGGTGCGCGGCATCCTGGTCACAGAAGGGGTGCGCGGCGACGGCGGGGTGCTGCGGAACGGCGAGGGCCGGCGCTTCATGTTCGACTACATCCCGGAGACGTTCCGGGCCGAGACCGCCGAGACCGAGGAAGAGGCGGACCGCTGGTACGACGACCACTCCATCGCCCGGCGCACGCCCGACCTGCTGCCCCGCGACGAGGTCGCCAGGGCCATCAACAGCGAGGTGAAGGAGGGACGGGGCAGCCCGCACGGCGGGGTATTCCTCGACATCGCCTCGCGGCGTGACCCCGAGACCATCAAGCGCCGGCTCCCGTCCATGTATCACCAGTTCAAGCAACTGGCGGACGTCGACATCACCAAGGACCCGATGGAGGTCGGGCCGACCTGCCACTACATGATGGGCGGCGTGCGCGTCGACCCCGAGACCCAGGCCGCCACCGTGCCCGGGCTGTTCGCCGCCGGCGAGGCGGCCGGCGGCATGCACGGCGCCAACCGGCTCGGCGGCAACTCCCTGTCCGACCTGCTGGTGTTCGGCCTGCGGGCCGGCCGGTACGCCGCCGAGCACGCCAGAGGGCTGCCGGCGATGCCGCGGACCGACCCCGGGCAGGTGGAGGCGACCACCCGGGAGGCCCTGGCCCCGTTCGAGCGGGCCGACGGCGAGAACCCCTACACCCTCCAGCACGAGCTGCAGGACTGCATGCAGGAGCTGGTCGGGATCATCCGGACCGAGGGCGAGCTGAAGAGCGCCCTGGAGCGGATCGGGACGCTCCAGGAGCGGGCCGGCCGGGCCCGGGTCGAGGGGCACCGGCAGTACAACCCCGGCTGGCACCTGGCCCTCGACCTCGCCTCGATGCTGGTCGTGTCCGAGTGCGTCACGCTGGCGGCGCTGGAGCGCAAGGAGAGCCGGGGTGCCCACACCCGCGACGACCACCCCAGGCCCGACCCCGAGCTGGCCAAGGTCAAGGTGGTGGTCCGAGCCCTGGACGGCCGGCTGGCCGTGACCAGGGAGCCGTTGGACGAGATGCCCGACGACCTCAAGCAACTGTTCGAGGAGAAGCCCTGACATGGCAACCTACGACGTCCTGCTCCGCCTCTGGCGCGGGGACGCAACCGGTGGGGAGCTGCGCGACTACCGCGTGCCGGCCGAAGACGGCGAGGTGGTCCTCGACGCCATCAACCGCGTCCAGGCCACCCAGGCGGGCGACCTGGCCGTGCGCTGGAACTGCAAGGCGGGCAAGTGCGGCTCGTGCAGCGCCGAGGTGAACGGCCGGCCTCAGCTCATGTGCATGACCCGCCTGAGCGTGTTCGAGCGGGGCGAGCCGATCACGGTCACTCCCCTGCGGACCTTTCCGATCATCCGCGACCTGGTCACCGACGTGTCGTTCAACTACGAGATGGCCAAGCGGGTGCCCGCGTTCGCCCCTGGACCGCGCGAGCCCGACGGGACCTACCGGATGCAGCAGCAGGACATCGACCGGGTCCAGGAGTTCCACAAGTGCATCGAGTGCTTCCTGTGCCAGGACGTCTGCCACGTCATCCGTGACCACGAGGAGAACAAGCGCAACTTCGCCGGCCCGCGCATGTTCATCCGCTATGCCGAGCTGGAGATGCACCCGCTGGACACCACCGACCGGCGCGAGCTGCTCCAGGGCCAGATGGGGCTCGGGTTCTGCAACATCACCAAGTGCTGCGCCGAGGTCTGTCCGGAGCAGATCAGCATCACCGACAACGCGATCATCCCGCTCAAGGAGCGGGTGGCCGACACCCGCTACGACCCCATCGCCTGGCTCGGCGCCAAGCTCAGGCGGCGGCCCCGGGAGGAAACGCCCTAATCCTCCTTATCTCCGGAGAGGCACGCTCCCATCGCTGCGTTGCAGATCACGACATGGGGGAGGGGTCGCCTCTACGCAGTCAACGCCCGTTTCGGCATCCCGGAGCCGGACACGGCGCGCTTACGACATCGCCCGGGTGGGATAGCCACCGGAGCCCGGCAACCGGCGCCGCCGGACACGCCCGGCGGCGCCGGTCTCAGCGCTTGCGCCGGTCTCAGCGCTTGCGCCGGTCTCAGCGCTTGTCGAACGGCTGGGGCGCCTCGGCCTTCTCGGCGGCTTGCGGGCGCAGCCGGTCGACGAAGAACGCCAGGTACTCGACGACGCGATAGACCTGGTAGGCGAGCCAGGCCGGAACCGATCCGAAGGCCACCAGCCAGAACGCGTAGCCGGCGATCAGACCCGCCTTGTACTGGCGTCCCCAGAGCGCCGCGGAGGGCACCGGGGCCAGCAGGGCGGCGGCCACGAGGGCGGGTCGGCCGGCGGCCACACCGTAGCCGAGCAGGCCGGTCCCGGCCAGCGCGGCGACGACCCACGCCACGATTGCGGCCTTCCCACCGGGCGTAGTCCTGCGCGTGCCCAGCGTGACACCGGTCCACAGCACCCAGCTCTTGACCAGCCCGACTCCAGAGACGAGCAGCGCCTCGCGGAACAGCAGGTCGGCTTGGGCGCGCGGCATCCGCTGGTCCTCGGGCAGGAGCTCGGGGCGGTTGGTGACGAGCTGGTCGTGCAGGAGCGCGGCCGGCGTGTGGCGGCCGTGACGCCGCGCGAACCAGCCCAGGAAGCTCGGGACGGAGGCCAGGTCCGTCCGGCCCAGGAACTCTGGTGCGACCGGGATCACCCTGTTCGCAGCGGAGGTGAACCGGAACGACTTGAGGAGCTCGAACTCGTCGTCGGCGACCTGCCGGAGCTCGAAGATGGCGGGCTGGGTCCCGCCGAGGGTCGAGAACGGTTCCGTGTTCTTCTCCCAGTTCCATTTGGACGGCATCGCGACCTCCCTGCCTGCGGCGATCCTGCCTTATTAAGAGGATGCGCGATTAAGAGGATGCGCGCGGCGGCCGGATGATACGGCACGGAAACGGCTACATGGGGCGGAGCGCCATCCAGACGGCGCGGGCCTCCTGCTGCCTCGGGTTGCGCCAGCGGTGGGGGCGGTCGGTGCGGAAGTGCAGCGAGTCGCCTGAGGAGAGCCGGAAGGTCTCCCCGTCGACCTCGAACTCGAGCGCGCCGTGGAGCACGATGACGAGCTCTTCGCCAGGGTGCTCCATCGGCTTCTCACCGCTGTCGGCCAAGGGCTCGATCCTGGCCGCGGCCCCGGCCATGAAGAAGCGGCCATACGGACCGGTGACGCTGCGCAGCTCGAGGCCTGTCTTGGAGGTGAAGACCGGCTTGCGCTCGTTCGCGCGGGTGAGGACCACCGGGCCGTCGGCGGTCACGTCCTCCTCGACGAAGTAGGACACTGGGCGGTTGAGGGCGACCGCGAGCTTCATGAGCGTCGTGATGGTCGGGACCATTCCGTTGCGCTCGACCTTGTGGATCGCGGCGGCAGAGATGTCCGACCGCTCGCCGAGCTGCTGGAGCGACAGACCCTTGAGCTGGCGGAGGTGGCGGATCTTCGGCCCGATCGACTCGATGATCTGGCCAAGCTCGTCGTTCCGCCTGGCCGATGCCGACGCTGGCGTACGCAAGGCTACCTCTCTCCTTGACGGTCGAGATGCACCTAGTAGTATAGGCGACGCTGCGTTCATCATGGTGAATTCGTTGGAGCAGCTGTCGCACGGTGAGCCTGGGAGCGAGGATGGCGCCGCAGATCGTCATCGTTGGGGGTGGCGCCGCGGGCATCGGAGCCGCTGGCAGCGCCAAGCAGGTCGATCCGGATGCACGCGTGACCGTCTACACCGAGTACGAGGACGCCGCCTACAGCCCCTGCGGCATCCCCTACGTCCACGGCCGCGAGATCGCGGACTTCGAATCCCTGTTCCTGCAGGGAAAAGAGGCCTACGTGCGGGCCGGCATCGACATCCACTACCAGACCCGGGTGAACGCCCTCGACCTGGGGCGGCGGCGGGTCTCGGTCGAGGGCGAGGGCGAGGTGCCCTTCGACCGCCTGGTGCTCGCCACCGGGTTCGACTACGCCGACCCGGGCGTCCCTGGATCGGACCTCGAGGGCCTGTACTACGTCAAGAACATCCGCCGGGCCATGGAGTGGGACCGGGTCCTCGACGACGTCCGGGTCGCGGTCGTGGTCGAGGCGTCGCCGCTCGGCCTGGAGATGGTCACCGCCCTCGCCCACCGCGGCATCGAGACGCACCTGGTCGACCCCCACCCGTGGCCGATGGCCGAGGCGGCCGACCCCGACATCATGGCGCCGGTCGAGGAGTCCTGGGCCGAGCTGGGCGTGAAGATGCACTTCAACACCAGGTTGGAGGCGTTCGTGGGCGACCGGGAGGTGCGCGCGGTGCGCACCTCCGAGGGCGAGCTGCCGGCCAACGTCGTGGTGGTGTGCACCCACAAGCAGCCCAACAACACGCTCGCCCGCCAGGTGGGCGTCCAGATCGGCTCCACCGGCGGGATCGTGGTCGACGAGCGCATGGCCACCCCGACGGACGGCGTCTTCGCCGCCGGCGACTGCGTGGAGCTGCCCCACGGGATCACCAACGTCCCGATCCAGGGGCTGTCGGGGAGCCACGCGTACTCCCAGGGCAAGGTGGCCGGGTCCAGCGCCGCCGGCGGGACCCGCACCTACCAGCCCGTCTACGTGCCCTGGGGGATGGTGGCCGGCAAGTGGATGATCGGCGGTGCCTCGTTCGGGGAGACGACCGCGACCGCGCTCGGCATCCCGTTCGTGATGGGCGTGGCCGAGGGGATCTCCCGGGCCCGCTACTACCCGGGGGTGAAGAAGCTCCGGGTGAAGCTCCTGGCCTCGCCCGGCGGCCTGCAGCTGATCGGCGCCCAGCTGGTCGGCCAGGAGGGGATCAAGGAGCGGGCTGACTTCCTTGCCATGGCCATCAAGACCGGGGTGACGCTCGAGGACCTGGCCTGGATGGAGAACGTCTACTCGCCGCCCATCGGGGCGCTGAACGAGCCGATCGCCCTGGCCGCCCAGAACGGCCTGGCGTCGGCCAGGAGGTGATGGGTGAGCTTCTCGCAGTGGCTGCGCGCGAACTCCGAGCGCCACCTGCTCGAGGCCGCGCAGGCCGACATGGCCCGGCGGTACCTGAACCGCCCCGGGCCGGTGCAGGAGGCGGGTCTGGGCCCCTTCTTCTGGCGGCGTGTGTTCGTGCCCGTCTACCGGCGCCTCCCATGGGGACTACGGCGGTCGGTCATCCAGGCACTCCCCGGCAGCCACCGTCGCCGCTGGCAGGCCCAGCGGCCCGCCTGTCGTCAGCCCACCGTCCAGCAGCCCATCCGGACCACGAGCAGAGGAGCGGACAGCATGCCAAAGACCGTCGACACCCCACGGGCAGAGGAGGGGGCCTACCTCTACAACGCCGAGGAGAAGGTGTTCGAGGACATCAAGGCGAACCCGGGCGAGAAGGCCTTCGTCTTCATGCACACCGTCCCCTACGAGGGCTCGGTCGGCCTGGTGAACCTGCTCACCGCCACCCGCCTTCTCCGCAAGGGCTTCGACGTCCACGTCGTCCTCTACGGGCCGGGTGTGCTGATGGCGTCGGCCACCCGCGGCTACCCGTCGGTGGGCAAGGAGGGCTTCCCCGGCAACCTGGCCATCAACAACCAGATCAAGACCCTCCTCAAGGAGGGCGCCCACGTCTACGCCTGCCGCTTTGCCATGGGGGCGCTGTACGGCTTCCGGGAGGACGACCTCATCGACGGGGTGAAGGCCTTCAACCCGCTCGACGTCCTCGACTCGGCGCTGGCCGCCTGGCGGGCCGGAGCGTTCCAGCTCAACACCTGGACGGTCTGAGGGCGCGTGACCTGGACGGTCTGAGGGCGCGTGCCACCGCCCGAGAGGGCGGCCAGCAGCCCGTAGCAGAAGTCGGCGCCTGAGGAGGCGCCGACTTCTGCGAGGGCCCCCGCCGCAGCGGCCGCCGTCGCGTGGTCGTGCCGCGCGGCGGCCTCGAGGAGCTGGTGCACCGCGGCGACGGCCTGCCCGGCGGCCGCGCACTCGAGGAACGCCAGGCTCAACGTGGTGGTCCTCGCGGCACGGAGCGCCGACCGGAGCCGGGCCTGGCTGCCGGCGCCACCGAGCGCGCGCAAGGCCAGCAGCATGCCGGCCAGGGCGTCGTCGCCCGCCGGGGTGAGCCCTGGCCCCAGGCCGCCGAGCAGCGCGGCGGTCCCGACCAGGTCCCCGGCGCGCAGGAGCTCGAGCGCGCGGCGGGCCGGCTCCCGGTACGGGTGGGCCAGCAGGATCGAGCGCGCCGCCACCCACGACGCCGCCTCGACGACCAGCCCGGCGCTCCGCCGCACCTCCTCGGGGCTCGGCAGCAGCCCGTGCCACGCCAGGGCGCCGCGCAGCTCGACGAAGGCCTGGCCCACCAGGAGCCCGGTCCCCGACCGGACCACGCGGGCCCCCGGCGCTGCCGTCAGCGGCGCGTCGAGGACCACGTGCAGCGGCCCTGGGAGGACCGTCGGGGCGACGAGCGCCACGAGCCCTCCCGGCATCCGCAGATAGGTCGCCTTCGGGAACCAGGCCACGGCCACCCCGTCTCCCCCGGCGGCCAGGGTGGTGGCGGCCGCCGTGCCGGCCAGCAGGGCTCTCACCGGCGCGCCCGCCTCCGAGAAGCGGCTCCCGGTGCGCCCGCCCTCCGGCCTGACGCCCCCACCAACCGGGCCAGGGCTCCCGGTGCGCCCGCCCTCATCGTCGGAGCCGCTCGTCGAGGGCCAGGAGCGCCTGGCGGAAGCAGTCGATCGGCGCCTGGGCGATGCCGGCGCCGACCTGGCCGGTCCCGGCGCTGGCGTGGAGGATGCCGGTGTTGATCGACGGGGTGATCTCCAGCTCCACCGCCCTGCGCACGTCCACCCCGATGGGGGTGCCGCGGAAGTCGAGCAGCGGCAGCCTGAAGCGGCCGCTCCGCCCGGCGCAGATGCGGTCCACGGCCTCGGTGCTGGCAACCGCGTCGGCCATCGTCCCGCCGAGGAAGGCGGCCACCGCCGGGGACGCGGCCGCGGCCGGCCCGCCGAGCCCGACCAGCTCGAGGACTGCGCTGTCACCGATGTCGGGCGCGCTGTCGTCGGGACCGAGCCCGGGGTAGTACAGCGCCATTCCGACCGGAGGGGCGGGGGCGACGAACCAGGCGTCGCCCGTGCCGGCCAGCCGGATGCCGAAGGTGGTGCCGTTGCGGGCCATCCCCGTGACCACGCTCGAGTCCGGGACCAGGCCGGCCCAGTCGGCCACCGCCTTGGCCGCGGCCATGGCCAGGTTCAGGAAGAACAGATGGTTGCCTGACAGGAAGCGGGCAACCTCGACCAGCCGGGGGGAGTCGACCGCCACGAGCTGCGGGAGCAGGTGACGGATGAGCAGGTTGGTGGCCGCCTGGGTCCGCATGTGGACGTCGTCGCCCATCTGCAGGCCCTGGGCGACGAGCGGGAAGAGCTCGACCGGCCCGGTCATGGCCAGCGCGGCGCCCAGCACCGGGGCGGCGGCGTCGCGCAGCCAGACCAGCCGCTCGACTGCTGCCGGAGCGTCCATCCCGAACCAGGCCGCGGCTCCCGGCCCCTGGTTGAGTCCTGAGTAGGCGCGGTTCCCGCCCTGGCGGTTCTCCACCACGAACACGGGCGCGGAGGGCCCCAGGCTGGTCGCCATGGGCACGACCGTGGCGTGGTGGTTGGCCGGCTCGAGTCGCACGCGCCCGGTCGCCACCAGCCGCTCGGCCTCCTCTGGCGAGCGGGCCCACCCCTCGGCCAGCAGCGAGGCCCGGACCGAGCGGCGCAGGGGGTCGCAGAAGTCCGCCCAGTCGAGCGGAGGGCCGCAGTGCAGGATGGTCCCGGCACCCATCCCCGGGACCGCCTCGGCTGCCGGGGCGATCCCGACCAGGACCGGCGCTCCTTCGTCCAGCCGGCGGACCACCTCCCGGTTGCCAGCCTCCACCCGGTCCGAGAGGGGCCCGTAGAGGCGCTCCAAGGCGGCGACCAGCTCCGGGTGGCCGCCGGCTGGGATGCGCCAGTCGACGTCGACCGCGGCAGCGCCCTGCGCCCGGACCGCGTCGCCGAACACAGGCAGGCCGAGGTTGACCACCCGCACCTCGCCGGGAAGCCGGACTGGATCGCCGTGAGCAGGGGAGCTAGCGTTCATGGCGGTGGAAGTGACGGCCCGCTGGGAAGGGGCGTACCGGTGTCGGGTGTCGGTGCGGCACTTCGAGCTGCGGGTGGACGAGCCGGTGGACCACGGCGGCGGCGACACCGGCGTCCAGCCGACGGAGCTGCTGTTGTCGTCGCTGGCGTCGTGCTTCACCCTGGCCGTCGCCCACGTGGCCGGCAAGCGCGGGATCGAGCTGCCCGACCTGTCGGTGCGGGCCGTGGGGGACTACGACGGGCTGCGCTTCGGCAAGATCCGCGTCGAGGTCAGCTCCAGCCATCCCCGGGCCGCGCTGCTCCGGCTGGTGGAACGGGCCAGGTCGTTCTGCTACGTCTCCAACACCCTGCGCGGGCCGCCTGAGCTGGAGTTCGTCGTCGCGGGCCCGCCTAGCCACGAGCCACCTCCCTCGCCCGGGTGAGCAGGGCTTCCTCGGCCATCCGGAAACGCTCGGCATGCGCGGCGGCCACCGCCAGGAGCCGGTCCGCGGCCTCCGTGCACGAGCGGGCCATGCCGCGCACCACCTCCGGTGCGGCGCCGCCAGGGGCCGACCGGGTCAGCACGATCGCCCGAGGGTCGAGGACGTCGGCAAGGTCCTGGCCGGCGAGCCCGAGCGGCCGGCCGAGCTGCTCCCGCGCGGCCGCGTCGAGCAGCTCGCCGGTCAGGTCGACCCCGCGCAGCCCCTGCCGGCTGGCCTGGCGGACCGCCCTGCCGACCACCAGGTAGGCCGTGCGGTAGTCGACGGCGCACGCCTGCATGACGAACTCGGCCAGGTCGGTGGCCTGGCAGAAGCCGGACTCGAGCACCTCCCGCATCCGCTCCCGGTTCACGGCGAGGGTCGCCACCACACCGGTCATCAGGCGGGTGATCCTGCCGGCCAGCTCGAGGGAGCGCGGCACCTCCCCGTAGGCGAAGATCAGGTTGTCGCTGCGCGCCGACGGGGTCTTGACCACGGCCAGGAACCCGGACAGGCGTCCGATGAGGACGCCGGCGGCGCCCCGCACGATGGACAGGGCGTACGGGTTGCGCTTCTGTGGCATGAGCACGCTGGCGCGGGTGTAGGGGCCGGCCAGGTCGACGAAGTCGAACTCCTGGCTGTCCCAGATCTCGAGGTCCTCGGCCAGCTTGCTCAGGTTGGTGACGAGGCTCGCGGAGGTGGCCAGGAAGTCGACCAGCCCGTCGGTCTGCCACATCGCGTCGCGGGTGTGCTCGATGACGGCCGGGAAGCCGAGCAGGTCGGCCGGCCCGCTCCGGTCGGCAAGCAGGCGGCTGCCGTTGACGCAGCCGGCCCCGGCCGGGCTGCGGTCCACCCAGTCGAGCCCCTGCAGCAGGCGGTCGGCGTCGCGCAGGGCCGGGTAGGCGAAGGCGAGCACGTAGTGGCCGAAGGTGGACGGCTGGGCCTGCTGCAGGTAGGTCTGGTCGGGCACGAGGGTCTCGGCGTGCTCGTCGGCCTGCGCGGCCACCGCCCGGACGAAGGCGGCCGCATCCGACACGAGCTCGGCCACCAGGACCCGCAGGAGCAGCCGGAGCGCCACCCGGCCCGCCTCGCGCCGCGGCCGCCCGGCATGCAGCCAGCCGGCGTCGTCGCCGAGGCGCTCGGCGAAGAACCGCTCGCGGCAGTTGTAGACCTCGCCATAGGCCGGGTCGTAGGGGAACTCGGCTGCCGGCGTCCGGTGGGCGACGAGCAGGAGCCGGAGCAGGCGCCGGGCCGGGCCCGCGGGCATCACCCGGCGGGCGCGCAGGTCCAGGACGTGCGCCATGTCGGCGAGGTTCAGGCCGTGGTGGAGCAGGGGCGCGTCGGCCACCTCGAGGGCGAAGCCGGCCTCGACCAGCTCGGGGGCGGGCGCCTCCTCCGACGCGCCCAGCCCCCTGCTCACCGGTTGCCGCACCGCTCACCTCCTTGCAGCAGGTGCGCGAGCGCGCCAGGGGCCCCGCCGGTGTGCCAGAAGACGACCGGGCCGCGGGCACCGCCCTCGACCAGGCGGGGCAGCAGGGCGAGCGCCTTGGCCGTGAACACCTGGTCCAGCAGGAAGCCTTCGGTCTCGGCGGCCAGGCGGGCGGCCCGCTCGCCCTCCCGGGAGGGGATCCCGTAGCCGGGGCCGCGGGCGTCCCAGACCTCGACGTGGCGCGCCTCCGCCGCAGGCCGGCCGAGCAGCGCCGCGGCCGCGCGGGCCAGCCCGAGCACCTGCTCGGCGCATGCGGCCACCGGACGGCTGACCGACGCGCCCGCCACCCGCCAGGGGTGACCCTCGGCCACCGCGCCGGCGACCAGGCCGGCCTGCGTGCCGCCGGAGCCGCTGGCGACCAGGACCAGCTGCGGCTCGACGCCGTGCGCGGCGAGCTGGGCGGCGAGCTCGTCGCTGGCAAGGGCGTAGCTGGCTGCGCCGACGCCGGTCGCGCCGCCACGGGGGACGAGATGCGGCCGGCGCCCGTCCGCTTCCAGCTTGGCCGCCGCCTCGTCCAGGGCCGGGTCGACGGACTCGCGTTCCGGGCGGCCGGTGAAGCGGACCTCGGCCCCGAAGGCGCGGGCGAGCGCGAGGTTGGGGTGGGGCCAGGCCGGCTCGTCGCCGTACATGACCAGCAGGCAGCCGAGGCCGGCGACCCGGGCCGCCGCCGACGCCGCCTGGCAGAAGTTCGAGCCGGGGCCACCCCCGGTGACGAGCGTGTCGCAACCCCGCCCGAGCGCGTCACCGACGAGCAGCTCGAGCTGGCGGGCCTTGTTGCCGGCGAGCACGAACCCGGTGAGGTCGTCGCGCTTGACATACAGGGGCGGCGCGCCCAGCGCGCGCTCGAGCCGTTCCGCGCGGACCAGCGGGGTCGGGAGGGTGGCGAGCGGGAAGCGGGCGGGCGGGTTCACGGCCACCCGCCCGGCTCGGAGCGCTCGTCGGCGCGGACCCGCCGGACGACCTCGTCGACCATGGCCGCGGCCGAGCCGGTGCCCGCGGCGGCCAGGAGCGGCCGGAGGGCGTCGGGGTCGAGGTGCGGACGCAGCGCCTCGCTGGCCAGCAGGGCGTCCCCGATGGTCTGGCCCCTGGCCGACCCGGCCCGCAGCGCCTCCTGGAGAAGGGCCTGGGCCCGGTGCTTGCCGACCGTGGGCGCCAGCCAGGCAAGGACCTGCTCGGAGGCGAGGTAGCCGCGCCCGGCGGCGAGGTTGGCCGCCATCGCCTCGGGGTCCACCTCGAGCCCCGCCAGCAGCCGCTCGGCGAGCTCGAGCGAGGTGCCCGCGAGCAGGCAGGCCTCGGGGAAGGCCACCCACTCCGCCTTCCAGGCCCGGCCGTCGCGCTCGTGCTCGGCGACCATGCTCTCGACCAGGACGCCAGCCTGGGCCCTGACCAGGCGGGCGAGGGTGGCCAGGTGCTCGGCGCTCTCCGGGTTGCGCTTGTGGGGCATGGTGATGCTGCCGACGGCGTCGGGCCCTGCCGGCTCGCGCAGCTCGCCGATCTCGGGCCGCTGCAGCTCGTACACCTCGGTCCCGATACGGGCCAGGGTGGCGGTCACCATGGCCAGGAGGTTGCCGAACTCGGCCAGGCGGTCGCGCGAGGTGAGCCAGGAGACGCCGGGGTCGGCGAGGCCCAGGCGGGCGCAGAAGCGGGCGCGCAGGGCGAGGCCCTGGTCCCCGAAGAACGCCACCGTCCCGACCGCGCCGGCGAGCTGGCCGACCAGCCAGCGGGGGGCGCCCTCGCGCAGCCGGGCGACATGCCGGTGGACCTCGTCGGCCCAGGAGGCGGCCTTGAACCCCAGCGTGATCGCGGCGCCCGGCTGCCCGTGCGTGCGCCCGGCCATGACCGTGTCGCGGTGCCGCTCCGCCAGGTCGACCAGGTGGGCCCGGATCCGGCGCAGGTCGCGCCAGGCGACCGCGCCGACCTCGCGCATCGCCAGCACCGTCCAGGTGTCGGTGACGTCCTGGACGGTGGCGCCGTAGTACGCGTACTCGCGCGCCTCGGGGGGGAGCACGCGCTCCAGGCCGCGGATGATCCCGAGCGTGGAGTGCGAGGTCCGCCGGGTCTCGGCGGCCACGAACGCGAGGTCCAGCCGGTCGACCGACGCCGACCGGGCGACGGCCGCGGCGGCGCCGGCCGGGATGATCCCGAGCTCGGCCTGGGCCTCGGCCAGGGCGGCCAGGATGTCGAGCCAGCACTGCAGGCGGGCGCGCTCCTCGAACACCGCCCGCAGCTCCCCGGTCCCCCAGAGGTGGGCGTACAGCTCGGAGTCGGTCAGGCGGGCGACCATGCCGGCTCCGCCATGGCCCCGATGCGCGCCAGCCCCTCGCGCACCAGCTCCAGCGATGCGCCCCAGGGCACGGTGACGCGCACGCCGTCACGCTCGACGTGCTCCTCGAGCAGGCAGCACTTGGTGAGCACCGGGGCGGTGCCGAGCGGTCCGGCCAGGCGGCGGGGGCACATGTCCACCACCTCGGCCTCCTCTCCGTAGAACCACCCGTGGAGCTCGCGGGAGCGGTCGCAGCCCACCAGCACCCACTCCTGCCTGGCCGGCCGCTCGTCCAGGAAGCTGACCTCGGCACCGTCGACCCGGATGCCCGAGCCCCGGCAGGGGAGCAGGTAGCGCCGGGCTGGCTGCTGCCCGGCCAGCTCGGTGAGGTCGGTGAGCGCTGGCAGCAGCTCGATCGGCGGGAGCTCCTCGGCCACCTCGAGGACCCGTCGGGCCTGGTCGAGGAGCTTCGGCGGCTCCGGCGGCACCACCTCGACCACGCGTACCCGGATCGGGTCGGGGTCGAGGATGAAGCTGACGTGGCGGTAGCGCCCCTGCACCACCACGCAGCGGGCGCCGGGCGCCAGCTCGCGGGCGGCCCTGGCGAGCTGGGTGGGGACGCCGGTGTCGACCTCGGGGGCGTCCACCACGGCGCAGTCGCCTGGCAGGGCGAGGACCCGGACAGCGACGATCGGCGAGCACAGCGGCGCCTCGGACGCCTTGGTCACCTGGACGAGGGCCGCCTCGGGCCCCCGGCGGGCGATCACGTAGCGGGTGCGGCGATAGGCCTCGCGGCCGAGGAAGTGGCGCTCGAGGCCCGCGGTGGTGAGCCTGCCGTCGACGCCGGCCACCGACACGTCGCGGTAGCGGCTGGGGACGAGGTTCCTCACGGTCCCGCCGCGGTCATGGCCGCGCCGCGCGTGCGCGCCAGCTCGACCGTGTCGGCCCGCAGCCCCAGACGGAGCGCTTCGAGGCCGAGGACGTCTGCGGGCATCACGTTGCCGAGGCCCACGTCGGCGCCGAAGCGGCGGATGAACCAGGCCTGCTGGTGCTTTGCCGGGGCCTCGAAGATCAACAGGCTCGGGCCGACGGCGCCGGCCACGGCCTCGACCACGTCCTCCCGCACCGAGCCGTCCGCCCGGTACAGGCCGACGGTGCCGCTCTCACGGCCCTCGGCCACCACCCAGGAGGCGCCGGCCTCGAGGTCGCCCAGCATCTCGGCGGCCCAGCCGGACGGCGACACCCGGATGCTCGGGTCCTTGGCGCCGACCTCGGCCACGACCGTGAAGCCCTCCGCGGCCTGGGCGATCAGCCTTCGCTTCTCGGCCAGCGGCATGCCGACCGCACCGTTGGACACCTCGACGCAGGGGAAGCCGCGCTCGCCGGCCCAGGCCAGGCAGGCCTCGGCCTTGCCCTGGGCCCACGCGACCTCGAGGAGGGTCCCGCCGACGCAGGCGCGGACGTCGTACCCGGCCAGCACGGCAACCTTGTCGCCGGCGGCCGGGTCGAGGTAGGCGGTCCCCCAGCCCAGCTTCCACAGGTCGACGTGGTCGGCGAGGGTGGCAAGGAGCGGCTCCATCTCGGCCAGGGGAAGGCCCTTGTCGAGCACGTGGGTGAACCCCGCCTGTCGAGGCTTGGAGCTGCGAGGCGGAAGATCCAGGAAGCCTGTGCTGGCCATCGTTTCGTATAGTAAATGGGCGTGTAATCTTCCTCAAGAGGCGCTGGTCATGGCGGGAGGAGGGAGGATGGGCGCGGCAGCGCTCCTCCAGGAGGTCGTGGAGCGGGCCCGCGAGCATGCCGGCCTGCGCGGGAAGTCCTCGATCAGGCTGGTCAGCGAGGTGCTCGGGCCCACGGACTGGCGGAGCGGGCCGGGCGACGACGGGGCGGTCGTGACCGACGGGACCTGCTCGCTGGTGGTCGGGGGCGAGGCGCTCCTGCCCCGTTTCGTGGAGGCCGACCCGTTCGCCGCCGGCGTCGCCGCGGTGCTCACCAACGTCAACGACCTCTGCGCCATGGGGGCCTGGCCGCTGGCCATCGTGGACACCGTGGTGGCCTCCGAGCCGGTCGCCCGGCGTGCCCTGGAAGGCATGCGCCACGCGTCCGGGCTCTACCAGGTGCCCGTGGTGGGGGGTCACCTCACGATCCGGGACGGCCCGCCGGGGATCTCGGCGTTCGGCCTCGGCAGGGCGGCGGAGGTCCTGTCCGTGCGCGCGGCCGCCCCCGGCCAGACCCTGCTGGTCGCCTGCTGCCTGGAGGGGACGATCCGGGAGGACTTCCCGTTCTTCGCGTCGCTGCCGCAGCGTGGCGCGGCCATCGCGGACGACGTCCGCCTGCTGCCTCGTCTGGCCGAGTCGGGCGCGTGCGTGTCGGCCAAGGACGTCAGCATGGCGGGGCTGCTCGGCTCGCTCGCCATGCTGCTCGAGTACGGCCGGCTGGGGGCCACCGTCGACCTCGACGCGCTGCCCCGCCCGGCCGGCGTCCCCCTCCCCCTCTGGCTGGTCGCCTTCCCGGCCTTTGCGTTCCTGCTCTGCGCGCCGCCCGGCCAGGTGGACGCGTGCCGGTCGCCGTTCCTCGACCGGGGGCTGGCCTGCGAGCCGGTCGCCGTCCTGGACGGCTCGGGAGCGGTGCGGGCCCGCCTCGGCGGGGCAGAGGCGCTCGTCCTCGACCTGAACCGTGAGACCATCACCGGCCTCCCGACCTAGAGCACCTGGTGATCCGCGTCACCATGGCACAGGCGCCCTTGGGGGGCCGTGGGGGGAGCGAGCTCCCCCCACATGGACAGATGACCGCAGGTCGCCAGACTCCCGTCCGCGCTCAGCGCCGCTGTAGGCAAATCCTCATGCGCTGGTGCGGACGGCCACAATACTCGGCCGGCTCGCCGAGCCGCCGCCATCCCAGGTGCTCGAAGAAGGCGACGTTGGCCACCTGCACCTGGGCGAGCATCTCCTGGCCGCCCCGTCCGCCGGCCGTCCGCACGGCGAACCGCACCAGCGGCGCCCCGAGGCCGTGCTTGCGGAACGCGGGCAGGACGGCCAGGCGGTCGCCCTTCCACAGCCCCGGCTCGTCCAGCGGGTACAGGCGCACCGTGCCGGCGGCCACGGGGCCGCACAGCCCGAGCACGTGCAGGGTGCCCGGGTCGTCGTCGTGGGCGTCGGCGTCCGTCACGGCGAACAGGCCCTGCTCGCCGACGAAGACCTCGGCCCGGATGCGCAGGTGCAGCTCGCGCTCGGCCGGCGTCGCGACCAGGCGGCAGCCGACCGTCGCGTCCGCGCCGACGGCTTCCTCGAGGTCAGCGGACGTCGAGAATGGGGAGATGGGTGCGCTGGTCGTGCGCAAGGTCTCGCTCCAGGACGGAGATGGCCGAGCAGGCCTGGCAACGGGCGCAGCCGGCCCGGACGTCGGCCGAGCCCAGCCCTCGGGCCACCAGGTAGGGGGCGACCTGGCGGTAGACGGCGTCCATGTCCTCGGGGGCCGGCGGCCGGCAGTGCTCCATGAGGCTGCCCGGAACGGGCCGGAGCGGGACGACGAACGGGTAGACGCCCACGTCGATGGCCCGCCGGCAGCCCTCGACGGTCAGGCCGGGGTCCTCGCCCATCCCGAGGATCACATACGTCGAGACCTGGCCGGCGCCGAAGACCTCGACCGCCCGCTCCCAGGCCCGGAAGTACCCGTCGATGCCGGTGCGGGCCTTCGCCGGCGCGATCCGGGCCAGCACCTCCGGGTCGAACGACTCCACGTGCATGCCGACCGAGTCGAGGCCCGCTTCGTGGACCTCGTCGAGGACGCCGAGGTCGGGCGGGGGCTCGAACTGCCCCTCGATGGGCAGCCCGGTCGCCTCCTTGATCGCGCGGGCGCAGCGGCCGAGGTAGCGCGCGCCCCGGTCGGGGCCGTTGGTGCTGCCGGTGGTGAGCGTCACGTCGACCACGTGGTCGAGCTCCTTGGCCGCCACGGCGACCTCGGCGAGCTGCTCCGGACGCTTCACCGCGATCGTCCGCCCGGCCTCGAGCGACAGCTCGATGCCGCAGAAGCGGCACTGGTCGTCGTTGCCCCAGTAGGCGCAGGTCTGCAGCACGGTGCTGGCCAGCGAGTCGAGGTGGAGCAGGGCGATCTTCCAGTACGGGATGCCGTCGGCGGTGGCGAGGTCGTAGAAGCGGGGTCGTTGCAGCGGGTCGGCGGAGGCGACCCGCTGCGCGCCGCGGTAGACCCCCCAACCCTCGTCCTCCCGCCGGAGCACGAACGGGGAGGCGGCGACGTAGTCGGCGCCGACCGGGACGGTCACCGCGATCCCCTCGACCCAGATCATCCCGGCGTCGGAGGGGCCGGCGCCACCCTGCCTGGCCTCCACCGGCTGCTCGAACCGCAGCCCCACGCTCTGCAGCTCGGTGATCACCCGGCCGAGCCCCGGCCTGACCGCGGGCCGGGCGTCACCACCGATGGCCATACAGGTCCTCGAAGTTCTGGTGGAAGACCCGCTCCTTCAGCCCGTCGCTCACCGGAGCACCGGCGATCTTCCAGTACTCTCCCCAGAAGTCACTCCACGGCTCGTCGGAGGCGAAGACCACCCGGTCCTGGCCGACGCCGCGGCGCTCGATCTCGCTGAGCAGCCAGCGCGGCCCGAAGCCCACGCACCAGGTGGTGTCGGTGTAGACCCTGTAGCCCTCCTCGACCCAGTCGAGGAACCGCGGCACCAGCCGGATGTGCCCGCTGACCCCGCCGCCGAAGTGCACGAGGTAGGTCTTGACCCGCCTGCCGTAGCGCTCGACCAGCGGGATGAAGTTGCTGATGTCCGAGGCCCCGCCCGGGCTGGTGTGGAAGTGGAAGACGAGGTCATGCTCTTCGGCGGCCGCGAAGCACGCCTCTGCCAGCGCGGCGGTGTCCTCGTCCCAGGTCCCCGGGTCCGGGTTGCCACCGAGCAGGAAGGTGGTCTTGAGGGCGACGATGCGCGTCTCCCCGGCATGCTTCAGCGCCTCGAGGGTCCGCTCCTTGTTCTGGGGGAGGATCGAGACCCAGAGGGCGCCGCAGAGCCGGTCGGAGGCCTGGGCCGAGTCGAGCACCAGCGGGTTGAGGGAGAACGGCTGCTCCTGCTTTGGGATCCCGTAGTTGGAGATGACCAGCGCCCGCTCGACGCCGAGGCGGTCCAGGTGCGCCACGTAGTCGCCGGTGGTGGCGAACTCGTAGACCGTGGGCTTGACCGGCTCCTTCAGGTCGTAGAACTGCCACGCGGCCATCTCTCCGATGTGGCTATGGCCGTCGATCACTCGCCGGGGGACTCGCTCGTTGGCCATGTGCCCACCTCTCGCTTGACCGGCCAGAGCCGATCACTTTTGGAAGAGTGGCATTCACTAAAGGAAATCTTCCATGGTGCTGAGGGTGTGTCAAGAGTGCCGCTCGTGCCCGCGAAGCTCCTCGACCAGCCGCTGCCAGGGCTCGGGCCGGGTGAACGTCTCCGACCGCGCCCACGGTGCGGCCTCGGTCAGCCAGTCCCCCGTATGAGGATCGAGCTGCACCGCCTCGACCCCGAACAGCGGGCCGGCCGTGGTCGGGTCCTGCTGCACGAACACGTGCAGCCCGGCGCCGTCCCGGACGCGCATCTCCAGGCGCCGGTAGGGCACTGCCGGTGCCCTGGACAGCGTGCCGCTCTCGTGCAGCAGCACCCACTCGTCGCCCCGCTGTCTCGCGACGCGGGCCCGCTCCATGGCCTGCCCCCTGGCGACCTCGTCCAGGACCTCGCGGTAGCGGAGGTGGAAGGCGGCGTCGGTCGCCAGGCCGAGGTCCAGGCCCTCGACGGCCAGGTCTCGCCGCTGGATCACGCCGGCCACGAGCTCGGCGGCGTCCCGGTAGGACGCGAGCAGCGCCGCCGGGGTGGTGAGCGGCCGCAGCTCGTCGGCCACGGCGCGCACCACCTGGATGCTCAGCTCGTAGAGGTCGGGCCGCGTCATGACGACCGGGTAGAGCTGCTCCTCGGCGGCCCGCCAGCGGCGCACGACCTCGTCCGGGACCTCGCCCGGGGGGCTCGCAGGATCCGGAGGCATGGGAGGGATCATCGCGCCTCCACGCGCGGTGTGCAGGCGTTGTGCCGCCTTCCTTGCGTGAACTATCCTAAACGCTGCGTTCGCTATCGTCGATCCGAGGTCGGCCGGCCCCATGGGACCGTCGGCGCCTCCAGGCGGAACGAGGACGTGCCAAGCATGAAGCAGACCGTCGTCATGGCCCTGGGTGGCAACGCCCTGACCCGCGCCGACCAGGCCGGGACGTTCGAGGAGCAGCGGGCCAACGCGGCCTCGATGGCACGGGGGATCCGTGGCGTGCTCGCCGCCAGCCGCGGCGTCGTGCTCGTCCACGGCAACGGACCACAGGTCGGAGCCCTGTCGCTGCAACAGGAGGAGGGAGCGGCCCTCGCACCGCCGCAGCCGCTCTTCGCGCTCGGGGCCATGACCCAGGGGCACATCGGCAGCCTGCTCACCCTGGCCCTGCACGACGCCTGCAGCCCGCGCACCCCCCGGATCGCCGCGGTGGTGACCCACGTGCTGGTGGATCGGGCCGACCCAGCGTTCGAGCACCCCACCAAGCCCATCGGCCCGTTCTTCGAGCGCGGGCGGGCCCTCGCCCTGGCCAGCAGCCGTGGGTGGACGGTGCGCGAGGACGCCGGCCGTGGCTACCGCCGCGTCGTCGCCTCCCCGGAGCCGCTTGGCATCCTCGAGGCCGACGCCATCCGCACCCTGGTCGATGCCGGCTTCGTGGTGGTCGCGGCCGGCGGCGGGGGGGTCCCCGTGTGCCAGGACGCCGACCACGGACCGCCCGCCGGGGTGGAGGCGGTCATCGACAAGGACCTCGCCGCGGCACGGCTGGCCACCTCGCTGAAGGCCGACACCCTCGTCCTGGTCACCGGCGTCGACCACGTCGCGCTCGACTTCGGCACCTCGAGAGAGCAGCAGGTGGAGGCGATGACCATGGGCGAGGCCGAGGGGCACCTGCGGGACGGGCAGTTCGCGCCCGGGAGCATGGGGCCGAAGGTCACCGCCGCCGTCCGCTTCCTGCGCGCCGGCGGCAAGCTGGCGGTGGTCACCTCCCCGCAGCACGTGCGCGGGGCCCTCGAGGGCCGGCACGGCACCCGGGTCCTCCCGGCCCGGGCCGCCGTCGACGTGGCGCGATGACGGCGGCCCGCACCCGTATCCACCCGGACACCTATCTCGACTCGGTCCGGCTGATGGCCGGCTCCCGCGCGATGCTCGAGACGCCGGGGGTGGCGTGGGCGGGGGCGCTGATGGGGACCCCGGCCAACTTGCAGATGCTGGCGTCGGAGGGCTTCGCCACCGGGGAGTTCGCCACGGTGGGCGTCAACGATCTCGTGCTGGCCGTGCGCACGGCCTCCGTCGAGGCCGCCGAACGGGTCCTCCAGGCCGCCGAGCGAGCGCTGTTCGCGGAGCCCGGGCGCGAGCCCCGGACGAGCCGGGAGGCCCGGCCGAGGACGCTCGACGAGGGGTTGGCGCTGCTCGCTGGGGCCAACACGGCGATCATCTCCGTGCCCGGCCCGTACGCCGCGCTCGAGGCCCACAAGGCGCTGTCTGCCGGGCTCCACGTCCTGCTGTTCAGCGACAACGTGCCGGTGGACGAGGAGACGGCGCTCAAGGCCCGCGCGCAGGCGGTCGGGCGGCTGGTGATGGGCCCGGGCGCGGGCACGGCCATGCTGGGCGGTGTCGGGCTCGGGTTCGCCAACACGGTCGGCCGCGGTCCGGTGGGGATCGTGGCCGCGGCGGGGACCGGGGCCCAGGAGGCCATGAGCCTGCTCGACCGGTGGGGCGCGGGCGTCTCCCACGTGATCGGCGTCGGCGGCCGCGACCTGTCCCGTCAGGTCGGCGGGCGCATGACCCGCCTCGCCATCGAGACCCTCGAGCACGACGAGGCCACCGAGGCGATCCTGCTGGTGTCCAAGCCACCCGACGAGGACGTCGCCACGGCCGTGCTCGACACGGCCTGCGCCAAGCCGCTCATGGCGGTCCTGATCGGGCTCGACGTGACGATCCCGGTCCGTTCCGGGGTGACGCTGGCCGCGAGCATCGAGCAGGGCGTGCTCGACGTGCTCGCCATGCTCGGCAGGCCATGCCCCGACCCCGGTGCAGGCCTCGCGGAGGCTGCCGGGCGTGCCTGCGCGCGGCTCGCGCCGGGCCGGCGGGCCGTGCGGGGGGTGTTCTCCGGCGGCACCCTCTGCTACGAGGCGATGGTCGTGCTGTCGGCCCGGCTCGGCCCCGTCCACTCCAACACGCCGCTGCGGCAGGGCTGGGGCCTCCCGCCCCCGCCGGCCGGCCACGCCTGCATCGACGTGGGCGAGGAGGAGTTCACCAGAGGCCGCCCCCACCCGATGCTCGACCCTGACGCGCGCACCGAGCCCATCCTGCGAGCGGGCCGGGACCCGTCCACGGCGGTCGTGCTCATCGACGTCGTGCTCGGCCACGGGGCCCATCCCGACCCGGCCGGCGGGCTGGCCCCGGCGTGCGCCGAGGTGATGGCGCAGCCCGGCGGGCCGCAGGTGGTCGCCTACGTCCTGGGCACCGACCGCGACCCCCAGGGCCGGCGGGAGCAGTGCCAGCAGCTGCTGGACGCCGGCTGCATCGTCGCGCCGACGGCCGCCCGCGGCGCCGTGCTCGCCGCCGCCGTTGCCGCCCGCCGCCCGGAGACCGCGAGCGAGGCCCCGTGATGCGGGTGGGCGGCCTCCCGACCGGTCGGGAGCAGGAGGAGCGCCAGACGCCTGCCGAGGTCGTCCTCGTGACCTACTCGACCAGGCCCCGGGGTGGCGTCGTCCACACGCTGTACCTGGCCGAGGCGCTCCACCGGCTCGGTGAGCCCGTGCACGTCGTGGCGCTCGGCGACCCGGAGGGCGGCTTCTACCGGCCGACGACGGTCCCGCACACGATCATCCCAGCGCCGCCCCCGGTGCCCGGCCTGGAGGAGCGCGTCTTCCGGTCGGTCGACGCCCTCACCGAAGGGCTGGCCGCCCTGCCGCCTGGCTTCCGCGTCCTCCACGCGCAGGACTGCATCGCGGCGCGGGCGGCCGCCCGCGCCCGGGACCAGGGCGTGGCGGCGATGGTCGTGCGGACCGTCCACCACGTCGACGACTTCACCACCCAGGCCCTTGTCGAGTGCCAGCGCCAGGCCATCCTCGAACCCGACCATGTCCTGGTGGTCAGCGACTGGTGGCGGCGGGTGCTCGAGGAGGAGCACGGCGTGGCGGCCGAGGTCGTCCGCAACGGCGTCGACGCCGAGCGCTTCGCCCACGTGCCGGCCTTGGATCCAGGCCCGCTGCGCGCCAGGGTGGGCGCACAGGACCGGTTCCTGTTCCTCACCGTCGGCGGCATCGAGCCACGCAAGGGCGCTGCCGAGCTGACCGAGGCCATGGCGGTGCTACGGCGCACGCTGCGGCCCCCGCCGGTGCTCGCGGTCGTCGGCGGCCACTCGTTCCAGGACTTCGCCGCCTACCGCGGTCGCGTCCTGGCTCGGGCGCAGGCAAACGGACTCGAGCTGGGCCGCGACGTCGTGCTGCTCGGCACGGTCCCGGACGAGGAGCTGCCGTCGTGGTACCGGGCAGCCGACGCCTTCGTGTTCCCCTCCCTCAAGGAAGGCTGGGGCCTGGTGGTGCTCGAAGCGATGGCCGCACGTCTCCCCGTGGTCGCCACCGACATCCCGGTGTTCCGCGAGTACCTGGTCGGCGGGCGAGACGCGCTCCTGGTGGCCCCGGGCGACGTCCCCGCGTTGGCGGAGGCGATGCGCGCGACCGCGACCGACGCCGCGCTGCGGACGCGCCTGCGTGCTGCCGGGCCACGGGTCGCGGCCCGATTCCGCTGGGAGGACTCCGCCTACCAGCACAGGGCTATCTACGCACGGCTCGCCGACCGCTGGTCCGCCCGGCAGTTCGCCTGGTGATCGCCGCCGGATCGACTGGTGATCTCTGAGCTGACCGCCAAGACGCACGTGTCGCACATCCTCACCAAGCTCGACCTGCTGAGCCGGGTCCACGCGGTGGTCTTCGCCTACGAGACCGGCCTCGTCACCCCCGGCGCCTCCTAGCGCCGTCGTCCGGCGCGACGATCCCTCCCCGCCCCTCCATCGCGGGCGGTACGTGCAAGTGCCTTCCGCGGGCGGATGCCACCAGGGGTGGGGTCGCCTAGCGTGCTCCTCGAGACCAACAGAGGAGGTCACGATGCACCCAACCGTCGCGCAGCGACGCTCCGGGCCCGCCGGTGACACCACCGGGACCGTCGTCGAGGTGACGGGCCTGCGCAAGGCCTACGGCGACAACGTCGCGGTCGACGGCGTCGACCTCGAGGTCCGAGCCGGTGAGATCTTCGGGCTGCTCGGTCCCAACGGGGCCGGCAAGACGACCACGGTCGAGTGCCTGCAGGGGCTCAGGCGCCGCAGCGGGGGCCGCGTGCGCGTGCTCGGACTCGACCCCGACGCACACGGTGACCAGCTGCGGCGGCGCACCGGCTCCCAGCTCCAGTCCTCGGCGTTGCCCGACCGCCTGCGCATCGGGGAGGCGCTCAAGCTGTTCTCCCGCACGCACGACGACGCCCTCCCAGTCGCCGAGCTGGGCCGGCGTTGGGGCCTCACCGAGCTGTGGGGGCGACCGTTCGCCAAGCTCTCAGGCGGCCAGCAGCAGCGGCTGTTCATTGCGCTGGCGCTGGTCAACCAGCCCGAGGTCGTCTTCTTCGACGAGCTCACCACCGGCCTCGACCCCCAGGCACGCCGGGCCACCTGGGACCTGGTCCGCAGGGTGCGTGACGACGGCGCGACCGTCGTGCTCGTCACCCATTTCATGGAGGAGGCCGAGAACCTCTGCGACCGGGTCGCGATCGTCGACCGCGGCCGCATCGTCGTCACGGGCACGCCGTCCGAGCTGGTTCAACGGGCCCGCGCGGCGCGGCGCGTGACGTTCACCTGGCCAGACGCGGACCTCGCCTGGCTGTCCCGGGTACCAGAGGTCGAGAGCGTCACGCGCTCCGGCGACGCCGTCGAGGTGCTCGGTGGCGGAGCGCTCGCCGTCCACACGGCCGCCGCGCTCGCCGGGCGCGGCGTGCTTCCCGCGGACTTCCGGACCCACTACCCCAACCTCGAAGACGTGTTCCTGTCCCTCACCGGACGCGACCTGCGAGCCTGAAGGAGGCCCCAGATGTTCGCCAGACTGGCGTGGACCGAGGTCAAGCTGTCCCTGCGGGAGCCCACGGTCGCCGTGTTCGCCCTGGCCCTTCCCGCTGATCCTGCTCTACCTCCTGCTCAACTCGTTCGGCACCCAGCCCGAGCAGGACTTCGGCGGAGTGAACTCCGCCGACTACTACGTTCCTGCGTACATCGCGGGCACGATCGCCGCGACGGGGCTCATCGCCATCCCCGTCCATCTCGCCGCCTACCGCGAGCGCGGCGTGCTCCGGCGCCTGCGGGCGTCCGGGATCGCGCCCGGCTCGGTGCTGGTCGCGCAGATCCTGGTGGCGTCGCTGCTCGTGACCGCCGGCGCCGTCGTCATGGTCACGCTGGGCGACGCCTCGTTCGAGCTGTCGTCCCCCTCGTCGTGGCCAACCGTCGTCGGGGGCTTCGCGCTCGCCACCGTGACCTTCTGTGCCCTCGGGGTGGCGTTGTCGACGCTGCTGCCGACCGCGCGCGCCGCGCAGGCAGTCGGCCTGCTGCTGTTCTTCGGCATGTTCTTCATCTCGGGCGGAGGGCCGCCCGCGGCGATCCTGCCCGACGGCGTCGCCCGCGTCGCCGACGCCCTGCCGATGTCCTACGCCGTCGAGCTGCTGCAGCGCGGCTGGTGGGAAGGGAGCTGGTACGGCACGGGCCTCGCCGTCCAGGCCCTGGTGACGATCGCCAGCTCGCTGATCGCGCTGCGCGGGCTCCGCGACGTCTGACCAACGGGCGGAGAGGGAGCAAGCCCCCCAGGGCAGGGCTACGAGGGGCACGGCTTCGCCCGCGAGGACCTCGTCGGCGAGGCCGAGCTGTACCTCCAGGACGGCCAGGTGGCCAGGGTGGTGTTCCGGGCCCCCTAGGACCAGGGCGACCGACCGGCGTGTCGGACAGGTCAGCCTGCTGCTGAAGATGGACCCCTCATCGGCCGAGGCGCTGGACACCACCGAGCCGCTGCGTGACGCGGCCCGCGCCGCCGCCCCGCCAGGCACGACCGTGCTGGTCGGCGGGACCACCTCCGCCACCTTCGACCTGCGCCATGCCACCAACCGCGACCTGGTGGTGATCCTGCCGGTCGCCGGGGTGCTCATCGCCCTCATCCTCGCCCTGCTGCTGCGCAGCCTGATCGCGCCCATCTACCTGATGCTCGCGGTCATGCTCGGCTACGCGGCCTCGCTCGGCGCGACCGTGCTCATCTTCCAGGGCATCGGTGACGAGCCGGGGGTGCTGTTCCTGCTGCCGATCCTCGTCTACCTGTTCGTCGTGGCGATCGGCACCGACTACAACATCCTCATGATCGCGCGCCTGCGGGAGGAGGCCCGCGAGGGCAACGACCCGCGCGCCGCTGCCGATCTCGCGGTCGAGCACGGCCCCTCGGTCGTCTCCGCCGGGGTCATCCTGGCGGGCACCTTCGCGTCGCTGCTGCTCGCCGGCGTGGCCTTCCTCACCCAGATGGGGGTCGGCGTCACCGTCGGCATCGTGCTGGCCGCGTTCGTCATCTCGGTCTTCCTGGTCCCGGCTGTGACCGCGCTCATCGGGCGCAGGGCGTGGTGGCCAGGGCATGCCGACGAGCCGGACGACGCGGCACCGCGCGACCGCCACCGCCACCGCCAGCAGGACCTCGACCAGGTCGAGGACCGCTCGCTCACCTGACCAAGCCTGCCTGCGTACGACCTGACTGGATGACGCGAGGGGCTCCGAGCAGCCCCGCCGCCGCGCGTTCGCGGGCGCTTCCAGGGGACCGCGGTACCCGAGTGGGTGGATCCCGCGGGCGTCGGCCCGATCTCCCGGGCCGGCCGCCGAGGGGCCACGATCTGACCCTTCCGGCCCCCGACCGCCTCGCGGGCACGCCAGCAGCCTGCGACGGGGCCGGCGCCGCCGAGGCCTGGCCGTCAGGTGAGGAGGCGGCGGCGGTCACCCCTGACGCAGGACGCTCCGATCGACGTGGAACAGCCCGTCCGGTGTGCCCAGCCACAGCCCGTCTGGCGCAGCCGCCACGGCGGTGATCCGATCGGTGTTCAGCTCGTGCAGCCCGCGGCGGGGACCACGCACCTCCTGGCCGCCAAGGCCGAGCAGCCGGACGTCGCTGGTCGCCCACACCACCCCGTCGGCCGTCACCGCCAGGTCGCTCCCGTCGGCCTCCCAGCGGTCACCGGTCACCTGGTTGCGCCGTGGGTCGATGCGCCATACCGTGGCGGCCCCCGGGTCGCTGACCCACACCCCGTCCCCGGTGACGGCTACCGCACCACCCGGCTCGCCCTTGTCGACAGTGCTGGACGGTAGGCGGATCGTGGCGACCACACGGTTGCTCGCGGGATCGACCCGCCACACGAACCCGGTCGCGTCGAGCACCCACACCCCGCTCGGCCCCACCCCGACCGCGAACGGGAAGCCGGGTAGGCGGATGGCCGCCACGACCCGGTTGCTAACCGGATCGACGCGGGTGAGCTGTCCGCCGCGTGCACCGCAGCACACCACCCACACGCCGCCGGCGTCGGCGGCGACCGCTTCGGCGGGGACCGACAGCGACGCGGTGACCCGGGCACTGCGCGGATCGATCCGCAGCAAGTGCCGGGCAGAGGTGGTCGCCGCCCAGATCGCCCCGGCTCCCACCGTCAGCCGCACCACCGGCGGCTCGGTCGCCTCGTTGCCAGCCACCACCACCTTCCGCCGGGCTACCGGGTCCACCCGCAGCACCAGCCCGCCGGCAGCGACCCAGACCGCCCCCCGACTGACCGCGATGTCATCGACCAGGGCGGTGTCGACGATCCTGGTGATGCCGGGCGAGGCGGGCGGCCGACTGGTGGTCACCGGCGCTGGGCCGGTGGTCACAGCCGGCGCGGGCTGCCGGCTGCTCGAAGGCGCCACCGGCGGTTCACGGCCAAGCCGCGGCTGCAGCCACCACCCCGCAGCAAGCAAGCCGACCAGGGCAGCCACCGCCACCAAGGCGGCGGACAGCGAGCGCCGGGGCATCGCCAAGACGGTCCACCTCCAAACGCATGGGCAGCCATCCGGCGCGGCTACTTCGGTGGCAGCGTCCGTACGAACCTGAGCGCCTCGTCCACCCAGCCGGCAAGGGCATCGTCGGCCTCGAGGGCACCCGGGCCGACCGTGATCCATCCCTTCATCGGGCGGCCGCTGAAGTCGAACAGCCGGCTCCCGGGACGCCCGAGCGCAGCCTCGGTGGCGTCGACGCCGACGCGCGCGATCAGCTCCTCACCGATCACCCCGACACACAGGTTGCCGTCGACCAGGAACGACAGGCCGCCGAACATCTTCTTCTCGGCCAGTCCGCTCGTGCCGGCAAGATGCTCGCGGAGCCGCTGCGCCAACCCCTCGTCGAACGCCATGGGCAGAGCCTACTACGGGCCTGTGGCGCGCCCTACCCGACCAGCTCGGCGAGCCGGTCCACCTGGTCCAGGTCGGCGACGGTGGGGTCGAAGACGAGCTCGTCCACCCCGAGCTTCTCGAAGGCGGCGGCCCGCTCCTGGACCGCCTCTGGTGTGCGGGGTGCGCCCATGGCGATTCCCTCCGCCCACTCACCGGTGAACGCGTAGTAGGTGCGGAGGTTGCGGAGCGACTCCTCGACGTGCTCCTCGCCCAGGGAGAAGTACGACAGGACGACGATCCGCGGCTCCCCCTCGCCGCCGGCCTGCTCCCACGCGAGGCGAACGGCCTGGATCGCCCCGGCGGCCATCTCCGGCGGGGCGCCCCCGATCGTATAGCCCGCGCGCCACCGCGCGGCCCGCGGCGCCGCCAGGCTCGGCTGGCCGCCGAAGAGCAGCGGGATCTGGCCCCGCGTGGTCGGCGGGCCGACCGGAAACTGGCTCCCGGCGACCGGCTCACCAGCCCAGGCCTGGTGCAGCAGCTCCAGGTCGGCGTCGAGCCGCCTGCCGCGGTCCGAGAACGACCGGCCGGTCAGCTGGTAGTCGTCGGGCCTTGCTCCCACCCCGAGGCCGAGGGTGAGGCGGCCGCCTGAGACCTGGTCGACGCTGGCGGTGATCTTGGCCAGCAGCACGGGGCTGTAGGCGGGTTCGAGAAGGATGTTGGTCAGCAGACCGATCCGGTTGGTCACCGCGGCTGCGGCTGCCAGGGTCGTGAGCGAGTCGTAGTTGGGGTAGGCGACCCGGTCGAGCGTTGCGAGCGTGGAGAACCCACGGTCCTCTGCACGCCTGGCCCAGGTGACCAGCGTCTCTCCGGGGACGTCGAGCACAGTGTTGGGGAGGCCGATGCCAATCCGCATGTCCAGTTCCTCCTCGAGCTCACGGGGGGCGATGGAGCCGGCGGGCGACATTGTCGCACTGGGCCGGAGCTGTCGAACGCGAGCGTTCCCGTCGTACCCTTGCCGAGACCCGAGCCGGCTTTCGCTGGTGGCGGGCCGGGCGGCCGCCCGGGCGCCGGCAGGACCGCAAGGAGGCGGAGCGACGGTGGCGAGCAGCGAGATCTGCCAGATGGACGCGACCACCCTGGCGCGGCGCATCGCGGCCAAGGAGCTGTCACCCGTGGACGCGGCCGACGCGGGCAGGTTCCATGGCCGCCGCTGACGACCCGACCTACGAGATCCTCGACGACCGGTTCCGCCCCTGCGCCAACGGCGACGTGCGGATCGAGAAGCTCTACGAGGGCTGCCGGTGGGCCGAGGGCCCGGTCTACGTCCCGGCCGGCCGCTACCTGCTCTGGAGCGACATCCCCAACGACCGCATGCTGCGTTGGGACGAGCTGACCGGGACCGTGGGCGTGTTCCGCCAGCCGGCCGGCTACCCCAACGGCAACACCCTCGACAGCGCTGGCCGCCTGGTCACCTGTGAGCATGGCAACCGGCGGGTCACCAGGACCGAGCACGACGGGTCCGTCGCGGTGCTGGCCGACCGCTACCAGGGCAAGCGCTTCAACAGCCCCAACGACGTGGTGGTCAGGTCCGACGGCTCGGTCTGGTTCACCGACCCGAGCTACGGCATCGACAGCGACTACGAAGGGCACCGCGCGAACAGCGAGATCGGGGCCTGCCACGTCTACCGGGTGGACGCGGGCAGCGGCGCGGTCCGCATCGTCGCCGACGACTTCGTCCGCCCCAACGGGCTGGCGTTCTCCCTGGACGAGCGACGCCTCTACGTCTCCGACACCAGGGTCAAGCACATGCGGGTCTTCGACGTGGCCGACGACGGCGCCCTGTCGGGCGGAGGCGTGTTCGCCACCTGCACCGTTGGCGGCTTCGACGGGTTCCGCCTCGACGACGCCGGGCGGATCTGGACGAGCGCCGGCGACGGCGTGCACTGCCACGACCCGGACGGGACCCTCATCGGGAAGATCCGGGTCCCGGAGACCGTCGCCAACGTGGTGTTCGGCGGCCGGAAGCGCAACCACCTGTTCATCTGCGCCACGGCCTCGGTCTACTCGATCCTGCTTTCGGTCACCGGAGCACCCCTTCCGTTCGCTCGTTCGGTTGCTCTGCGGCGCCTCACTCCGTCCAGGCTCGGGCGAGCGACTGCAGGGCCTCGACAGCCGGGCTGACGTCGAGCTGGCGCTCCCCCTCCTGCCCGGCCGGGACGAGGGGGAGGAGCAGCTGCTGGGCCGGGCGGAGCGCTGTTCCGAGGTCGGCGGGGGTCAGACCGCGGCGTGCCACCGCCCAGGATGCCACCAACGCCTCGACCCCGACGACCACCCATGCGCTCTGGAGCAGCCGCTCCGCCTCGGCCACCGCATGGGGCGCGAGACCACCGACATCCTCCACCCCTTCCGCAAGCTGCCCGTGGTAGTGGGGGGTGACCGGCATGGCCGCGATCGACGAGGTGGCGACGTGGGCGGCGACGATGTGGCCGAGGTTGAGGAACTGTGCTCCGCCCGTGGCGCCGGCCTCGGCGGCCAGCCCCACGGGAAGGCCGCTGAAGCTCGACCAGTGCAGCTTGTGGGTCCGCTCCGCGCTCGTTCGGAGCGCCTTGGCCAGCGCCAGCCTGAGCGCGTCCATGGTGATGGCGAGCAGCGTCGTCTCCTGGTTGCCGTGCGACACGAGCTCGCCGCTGGCCAGATCCACCAAGGGGTTGTCCACCGTCGCGTTGAGCTCCAGCTCCCAGGTCTGCCAGGTCCAGGCGAGGGTCTCCCGGGCCGCGCCGCTCACCTGGGGGACGCAGCGGAAGCTCAGCGGATCCTGCAGGAACCGCGGTTCGTCGCGCTGCCACAGGCGGCTGCCCTCGAGCAGCCGGCGGAGCCGCTCTCCCGCCCAGCGGTGACCCGGCTGGGGGTGGGCCTGCTCGACGGCGGCGCTCCATGCCTGCGGGTTGCCCCGGAAGCCCTCCAGCGCCAGCGCCGCGGCGATGTCCATGGCGACGAGCAGCCTGCGCGCCTCCGCCAGGACGAGCGCGCCGCGACCGAGGGTGAGGCTGTTGTTGTTGAGGAGCGCCAGCGCCTCCTTCGGAGCGGGGGGAACAGGCACGGCCGCCGGCTGCTCCGGCCCGCGCCCGTCGCCGTCGAGGAGCTTGCCGCCACCGGCCAGGGGCAGCGCCAGCTGCGCCAGCGCCACGATGTCGGCGGCGCCCACCGAGCTGCCGAGGTCGACCGCTGGCAAGCGGTCGTTGCGCAGGCTGGCCAGCAACCCCTCGACCAGCGCGGGCCGGACCCCTGAGCGACCGCTGGCAAACAGGTGCACCTGGATCGCCATGCAGGCGCGCACGAGCTGCGCCGGCGCCACGGGCCCCGGCGACCGCGTGGCGTGTGCGTAGAGCAGTTGCAGGTTGAACTGCTGCAGCCGCTCCGGCTCGATCATGTAGTCCTTCTGCGAGCCCACTCCCGTGGTGACGCCGTACGCCCGCACGTGCTGGTCCACGAGCTGCTCGACCACGGCTCGTCCCCGGGCGATCCGCTGCCACGCCGCTGGCGGGACCTCGACCGCGGCCGCGCCGCTGGCGATGCGTTCCACGTCGTCGATGCGAAGGCTCTCGCCGTCAAGCAGCACGGCCGCCGAGCTGGGACCGGCCTCGTCCATCCTTCCTCCGTCCCCGGACCATCACCCCGATGCCGGCGGACCACCACCCCGATGCCGGCGGACCACCACCCCGATGCCGGCGGACCACCACCCCGATGCCGGCGGACCGCGTCGGTCAGGCCGCCGGATCGAGCGGTCGCAGCTCCTCAGCGTAGCTGACCGAGACGCGGCGCAGGACGCCGTCGGCGCCGAACGAGTACTGGCCGAGCCGCCACAGCGGTGGCGAGTAGGCGTGGATGGTCACGCCGCCCTCGCGCCCGCCGCTCATCCGGTGGATGTGGTCGGGCTCGAAGCAGAACGACCGGCCCTCGGGCACCACGGTGACCACGGGCTCGCCGCCGAGCCGCGGGTTGCACTCGGTGATGGCGCCCCGCACGACGCGGACCGCCCCCGAGGAGATGTCGTGGTCGTGCCACCCGGTGTCATTCGTCGTGGTCCAGCAGAGCAGCCACACGTCCACGTGCTCGTCACGGTGCAGGGAGACGTAGTGGCGCTGCTCGTCGGAGAAGGCGACGTGCTCGCTCCACAGCTCGGGGCGAGCCGCCAGGTCGTCGACGAGCACCCGTAGCTCGTGCCTGTCGAGGACGCGCGCGGGCAGTGTCTCCCAGGTCATCCCTTGACTCCTTCTCGAAGGGTTAAGCGCTTCAGTGAACCGCTTCAGTGAACCGCTTCACCAACGCCTCGTCAAGCCCTGCCGGCGGCCAGGCGGGTCGCAGCGCGCCACCAGCCCTTCCGGGTCGCCACCGGTCGTCTCGGGTAGCCTGTCCCCATGTCGCAACCACGCAAGCGGGTCACCATCCAGCAGGTCGCCGAGGCCGTCGGGTTGTCGACCGCGGCGGTCTCCTACGCCCTGCGCGGCAGCCACGTCTCCAAGGAGACCGAGGAGCGTGTCCGGCGGGTGGCCGCCGAGCTGGGCTACGAGGCGCACCCGATCGCCCGCGCGCTGGCGAGCGGCCGGACGAGCATGGTAGGGGTGATCTCGGGCTCCCTGGAGGACCTGTGGCAGCAGCAGGTCAGCGTCGGCATCGGGCGTGCGCTGCTCGCCCGCGACCTGTACGCGCTCATCGTGGACGCGGGCGGCGACCCGGAGCGCGAGCAGGCCCTGGCGCTGCAACTGCGCGACCAGCGAGTCGACGGGCTCATCCTGTCTCCGCTGGACCCTTCCGCGCCGCTCTGGGCGGACCTCACCCAGACCCTGCCCGTGGTGGCCATCGGGGACTCCCTGCAGGGCGCGCGGCCCACCGGCGAGGTGCTGTTCGACAACCGCGCCGGCGTGACGCTGGCGCTGGAGCACCTGCACCAGCTCGGTCACCGGCGGATCGCGGTGCTGACCTCGACCCAGCCCAGCACCCCGGACCGCCCGGCGGACACCTATGTGATGGCCGAGGCGCAGCGGCTCGGTCTCGACGTCGCGGTTCGGGCCGCGCCCCACTCCCTCGCCGAGGCCACCCAGGTGGCCGGGAAGGTGCTCTCCGCTGAGGGCCGGCCCACCGCGCTGTTCTGCTTCTCCGACTCGATCGCCTACGGTGGGTATGCGGCGGCCCGGGACCTCTCCCTGCGGATCCCCGCCGACCTGTCGGTCACCGGGTACGACAACCACCCGGTGTCGGGCCTGTTGTCCCCGCCCCTGACGACCTTCGACTGGGACCGTGAGGGGATCATCCGCACGGCGGTCCAGCTCATCGTCGCCGCCATCGACGGCAGGCCGCGCCGGCGACGGGTCGTCAAAAAACCAGTGCTGCACCTGCGGGGGTCCACCGGCGCACCGCCTCGACCCGAGCCACGCCGTCGTTCCTGACGGGCCCCGTGCGCCACGGGCCTCAACCGGCCCGGTGGGGCTCGCCTTCGGGGAGCTGGACGGCCGCCGGGCCCGCTACGTGCGCCACGGGCCTCAACCGACCCGGTGGGGCTCGAGGGCGTCGAGGTCGGGAGTGACGCCGAGGCCGGCACCGGGCGGAGGCGCGATCGTGCCGTCGGCGGCGACGTCGACCGGCTCGGGCAGCAGCCAGTCGCGCCGCTCCGCAGACCACGCCGGCGGGTCGAGCGGCACCTCGACGTACGGGCAGGTCGAGACCGCGAGCGCGAGGTGGAGGTTGGCCACCAGCCCGAGGCCGTCGGTCCAGGTGTGCGGCGTGAACATCCTGCCGCACAGGCTCGCCAGCGAGGCGATCCGCCGGCAGCCGGCGATCCCGCCCGCGAGCACCGCGTCGGGCTGGACGACGTCGACCCCGCCGCGCAGCACGAGGTCACGCGCCTCGTGGAGGTGCCGGACCATCTCGCCGGCGGCGAGCCGCATCGACGTGCGCCGTCGCAACGCCCGGTAGCCGTCGAGGTCGTCGGTGCGCAGCGGCTCCTCGAGCCAGTAGACGCCCAGCCGCTCGAGCTCGGCTGCGCACTGCGCGGCCGTCGGCACGTCCCACCGGGGCGTGACATCGCCGGCCATGCGCCATCCCTGGTTGGCGTCGACCATCAGCTCCACCTGGGAGCCGAGCGCGTCGCGCACCGCCTGCACGACCTCGAGGTCGCGCCGCCAGTCGTGGTGGAGGCGCAGCTTGACCGCGCGGATGCCTCGCTGCTGCAGCTCCTTGACCCGGCGCACCCGCTCCTCGGGCTCCACCAGCTCGCCGGTGGACGCATAGGCCACCAACCGCTCCGAGCGCCCCCCGAGCAGCTGCCACAGCGGCAGGCCGAGCGCCCGTCCGACCAGGTCCCAGACGGCCACCTCGACGGTCCACGGCCGGCCGCCGTGGAAGTCCACGGTCTCGCAGAGCTCGTGGACGCGCTCGGTCCGCCGCGGGTCCATCCCGACGAGCAGCGCCTCCAGCTGGCGGGCGTCTGGCAGGTGGTCGCCGCTCGCGTAGCCGGCGAGCCCGTCGTCGCTGCGCACCACCACGACGGTGGCGTCGACCGCCGCGCGCGGCACCGGGTCCCAGGCGGCCTGGAACGGCGGCTCGAGCCGGATGCGGTAGTGGCGCGTCTCGACGGCCGCGATCCGCACCTCAGTCGCCGCCGTAGAACGGGGTGTTCGCGGCTTCGCGGCGCGCCGTCAGCGCGGTGACCTCCGCCGCCGACGGGGGCCGCAGCGCGTCGGCGAGCGCGCGGAAGGTGGCGGTGCGGCTGGCCTTGCGGACCGCGGTCTCGTCGTGGGCGGCTGGGTCGATCCAGACCGCGACGAGCAGCAGCAGCTCGGCTGCGTCACCAGGGTCGACCAGCCCCTCGGCGACCGCGTCGAGCACGCCCTGGGCGATGCCGAGCTGGGCCGCGCCCCAGACGACCCGCGACTGGGCCTCGCCCTCGAGCGGCGCCTTGTTCACCACCACCGTGATGGGGCGCACCATCGCCCCACGCTCCAGGCAGGCGATGAACGGCAGGTGCCCGGGGCGCGGCGAAGCGAGCGCGGCCGCCACCCGGAGCGGTACTGCGCGAGGATCGTGGGGAAGTCCCGCGCCGGCTGCGCCGAGCCGTACGCGCTGCCGAGCACCCGGCGCTCCATCCGGGGGACCGAGGACGCCGGCAGGCGCAGCTCGGCGTCGGCGCGCGGGATCCCCACCAGGACCGCGGCGCCCCGCGCGCGCGTCGACCGGAACGCCGCCTCGGCCGCCTCGGGCCGGCCGGTGGCCTCGACCGCGTAGTCCACCCCGCCGCCGCTGGCCGCGCGCACCTCCTCGTCGGTCGCCTCCGGGTCACCAGCCCAGGGCACGGCGTGGGTCGCGCCCAGCGCCAGGGCCGCCTCGAGCTTCTCTGGCGAGACGTCGACGGCCACCACCGGCGCGGCGCCCACCGCGACCGCACCGAGGATGGCGGACAGCCCGACGCCGCCGCAGCCGAGCACGGCGACGCGCTCGCCCGGGCGCACGCCCGCCGTGTTCCAGACCGCCCCGACGCCGGTCGTGACCGCGCACCCGACGATCGCCGCCACCTCGAACGGCACGTCCGCGTCGATCGGCACGCACGAGCGCTCGGCGACCACCGCGCGCTCGGCAAAGGTCGACAGCAGCGAGTAGTGGTAGACGGGCTCGCCACGGCGCGACAGGCGCGGCGTGCCGTCGAGCAGGCCGCCGTGGCCCATGGCCTCCCAGGCCGTGCGGCACAGGTGGGCGAGGCCGCGCAGGCACTCCTCGCACCGCCCGCACCACGGCATCCAGGAGAGCGCCACCGGCTCGCCGGGGCGCAGCGCCACACCCGGCCCCGCCTGCTCCACCACCCCGGCGCCCTCGTGCCCCAGCACGGCGGGGCAGCGCGTGGGCGCGGTGCCGTCGATGGCGTTCTGGTCGGAGTGGCACACGCCGCTGGCGTGGAGTCGCACGAGCACCTCGCCCGGCCCGGGCGGGGCGAGCTCGACCTCGGTCACTTCGAGCCTGGCGCCGGTCTCGGGCAGCACGACGGCGAGGACCGCCGTCATCGCCCTGGCTCGCCCGTCGCGCTCCCGGTCGCGCCCAGCTGGAGGCGCCGCAGCTCCTCGATGGGGATGTGGCAGCTCATGAGGTGGCCGGGCTCGGCCTCGGCCAGCGGGGGCTCGGTGTCCTCGCAGACCGCGCCCAGCTTGCGTGGGCAGCGCGTGTGGAAGACGCAGCCCGACGGCGGGGAGGCGGCGCTCGGGATCTCGCCGGAGAGCCGGATGCGCTCGCGGGCCCCGCCACGCAGGATCGGCGCCGCCGACAGCAGCGCCTCGGTGTAGGGGTGGTGCGGCCCCCGGAACACGGTGTCGGCCGGGCCCACCTCCATGAGCCGCCCGAGGTACAGCACCGCGATCCGGTCCGAGACGAAGCGCACCACGCCCAGGTCGTGGGAGATGAACAGGTAGGTGACGCCCTCGTCGCGCTGCAGGTCCACCAGCAGGTTGAGGATCGCGGCCTGCACCGAGACGTCGAGCGCCGAGGTGGGCTCGTCGCACACCACCACGCGGGGGTCCCCGGCGAACGCGCGGGCGATCGCCACCCGCTGCTTGAGGCCGCCCGAGAGCTGTGCCGGCTTGGCGTCGAGCGCGGGCCGGTCGAGCCGGACCGAGCGCGTCAGCTCCACGATCCGCCGTTCGCGCGCGTCGCCCCGCAGCCCCAGCAGCTTGGCCAGCGCCCGGCCGATGATCCGGTGCACCGAGTGCCGGCGGTTGAGCGAGGAGTCGGGGTTCTGGAACACGATCTGGATCTCGCGCACCTGCTCCCGCGTACGGTGCGTGACCCTCGGCCCCAGCGGGGAGTCGTCCAGCTCCACGATCGAGCCCACGTCGGGTGCGGTGAGCCCGAGCAGCGACCGTGCCAGGGTGGTCTTGCCGCTGCCCGACTCGCCCACGAGGCCGAGCACCTCCCCGCGCCGGATCGTGAGCGAGATGTCGGCGAGCGCCCGCACGTCGTGCCCCTCCTGATGGAACGTCTTGGAGAGGTGGTCCAGCCGCATCAGCAGCCCTGCCGCCCCCGATGTCCCGGTGTCCCGCGCACCGTCGCCGCCCGGGCCCGGCGCGCCGGCCGGCGCCTCCAGCCCGGCCGAGACCGGGAGCTCCTGAGCGCGCTCGTGGAAGAAGCAGCGGCTCTGGTGGCCGGCGCCCGTCTCGTAGAGGGCCGGCTCCTCCTCGTGGCAGCGGTCCTCGGCCAGCCCGCAGCGGTCGGCGAACACGCACCCCGGGATCACCGCCCCGATGGGCGGGGGGAAGCCCGGGATGGTGTCGAGCACACCCCGGTCCTTGCTTTCGCCCCACATGGGGACGGCCCGCAGCAGGCCCACGGTGTAGGGGTGGCGCGGGTCGCGGAGCAGCGTCTCGGTCGCACCCTCCTCCACCAGCCGTCCGCCGTACAGGACCCCGATGCGGTCGCACATGCGCGCGATCACGCCGAGGTTGTGGCTGATGAACAGCACGCTCGTGCGGAACTCGCGCCGCAGCGCCGCCACCAGGTCGAGCACCTCCGCCTCCACCGTGGCGTCGAGCCCGGTGGTGGGCTCGTCGAGGATCAGCAGCGAGGGGTTGGACGCCAGCGCCATCGCGATGACCACCCGCTGCTGCATGCCGCCGGACAGCTGGTGGGGGTAGCGGCGCATCACGCCGACGGGGTCGGAGATCTGCACCTTCACGAGCATCGCGCGGGCACGCTGGTGCGCCTCGTCCCTGGCCACGTCCAGCACCCGGAAGGACTCGGCCACCTGGTCACCCACCCGGATCGAGGGGTTCAGGGCGGTCCCGGGGTTCTGGTAGACCATCGAGACGGTGTGGGAGCGCAGCCGCCTGAGCCCCGCATCGTCCATGCGGAACAGGTCGGCGCCGTCGATGCGGATCTCGCCCGAGGTCACCCGCGCGTTGCGGGGCAGGTAGCGCATGGCCGCGAAGGCGACCGTGGACTTGCCGCAGCCGGACTCGCCGACCAGCCCGTAGGACTCGCCCCGGGCCACCTCGAAGCTGACCCCGCGGACGGCCTCCCGGTCCGTGCCCCGCACGCGGTAGGCGAGCCGGAAGTCTGCCACCTCGAGGGCCGGGACGGCCGCGGGCAGCTCGGCCCCGGTCTCCTGCGGTGCTGCGGCGCTCACCGTTCGAACACCTGGGTGAGCGCGTCGGAGACGAGGTTCACCCCGACGACCAGGCTGGCGATGGCGATGGCCGGGAACAGCGTCGGCCACCAGACGCCGCCGGTGAGGTAGACGTAGTTGTTGAAGATCGTGACCCCCCAGTCCGGCGCGGGCGGCTGGATGCCCAACCCGAGGAACGACAGCGTGGCAAGCGTGAAGATCGCGTAGCCGAGGCGCACCGTGAACTCCACCAGGATCGGCGCGGTCACGTTGGGCAGGATCTCCACGAACATGACGTAGGGTGCCCGCTCGTTGCGCAGCCTGGCCGCCTGCACGTACTCGAGCTCGCGTTCGGCCAGCACCGCGGCGCGCACGGTGCGCGCGATGATCGGGGTGAACACGATCCCGATCACCACGACCACGGTGAGGTTCGACGGGCCGAGCGCCACCAGCGCGAGCAGCCCGAGGACCACCGCCGGCACCGCAAGGAACGCGTCGACCACGCGCATGAGCACGTCGTCGACCACGCCGCGGTAGTAGCCGGTCACCAGCCCGATGGCGGTCCCTGCGACCGTGCCGATCGCCGTGGCGAGCGGCGCGACGACCAGGATGCCCCGGGCGCCCTCGACGACCCGGGAGAACACGTCCCGGCCGAGCTCGTCGGTCCCGAACCAGTTGCTCGACGACGGCCGGGCGAACCGGTGGAGCACGTCGACCGCGAAGGGGCTGTGCGTCTCGATCAGGCCGCCGAAGGCGGCGCACACGACCCAGGACCCGACGATCACCGCGCCGGCCAGGAAGGTGGGGGAGCGGCGCAGCACGCGCCAGCGCTCCCCGCGGACGGCCCGCCGCCCCTGCCTGCTGCGGCCGGCGTCGAGCTCGGCGGAGACCTCCTCGACGGCGCTCATTCCGTGCTCCCGTAGCGGATGCGCGGGTTGAGCAGCGAGTAGCCGATGTCGGCGACCAGCGTGGTCACCAGGAACACGATTCCCATCACCATCACCGTGCCCTGCAGCAGGGGGAAGTCCAGCTTCTGGGCGGCCTGGAACGTCAGCTGCCCGAGCCCCTGGTAGTTGAAGATGAACTCGATCACCACCAGCCCGCCGATGAGGTAGCCGGTCTGGGTGGCGACGACCGCGATCGTTGGCAGCAGCGCGTTGCGGAGCACGTGGCGGACGATCACGGTCCGCTGCGAGATCCCCTTGAGCACCGCGGTGCGCGTGTAGTCGGCGTCCAGCGCCTCGACCATGCCGGCACGGGTGATCCGGGCGATGTAGCCGAACAGCACGAACACCAGCGGGATCGCGGGCAGGATGAGGTAGCGGAGCTGCGTGCCGGGCCCGCTGCCGGCCGGGGCCTGGGCGGTGACCGGGAGCCACCGCAGCTGCACGGCGAACACGAGGATGACCACGATGCTCGAGACGAACTCGGGGACCACGGTGGCCGACAGCCCGCCCACCGTCACCAGGCGGTCCACCGCGCGGCCGCGGGAGAGCCCGGCCGCGATCCCGCCCAGGATGCCAAGCGGCACCACCAGCAAGAACGCGACCAACGCGAGCTTGAGCGAGTTGAGCACCGCCGGCCCCAGCAGCGACGACACGGGGACCCGGAAGGAGAGCGACTCACCCAGGTCCCCGCGCACCGCGGTGGACAGCCAGTCCCAGTACTGGACCGCGAGGGGCCGGTCCGCCCCCAGCTGATGGTTCAGGGTGGCCACGGCCTCGGGTGCGGCGAACGGCCCCAGGATGCGGCGGCCGACGTCGCCGGGGAGCACATGGACCCCGACGAAGACGATGGTCGCGAGCAGCCAGAGCGTCAGCACCGCAAGCCCGACGCGCCGGACGACGAACCGGCCCATGGCCACCTCCCTCGCTTCCAGGCCGACCTAGGCCGAGAACCCCGCCTTTGTGAGCCGGATGTGGCCCATGGCCGTGGGCTCCACCCCCGCGACGTTGGTCTGCGTCCCGCTCATGTGGAAGTGGAAGTACGGGAACAGGACCGGCGACTCGTCCAGCAGCAACTCCTCGATCTTCTTCGCAGCGGCCTTCTGCGCCTGCACGTCGATCGCGGCCACGTACTGCTTGACCAGCCCGTCGTAGTCCGGGTTCTTGAAGTGGGCCGAGTTCCACGGGCCGGCCGAGGTGAGCGGGGCGCTCAGGAACACGTTGGGCACGCCCCGGTGGCCGTAGTCGGTGATCCCCATGGTGGAGTCGAGCCAGGGCGACTTCCCGAACACCGCCGACCCGTAGTAGGTGCTCGGGTTGGTGACGCTGAGGTTGACCGTGCCGCCGACCTGCTGCACCGCCTCCTTGATCGTCTGCGCGAGCAGCGGGATCTCGTAGCCGTTCCAGGTCGCGAGCGTGACCGTGAAGCTGGACTTCCCCGCCTCGGCGAGCAGCTGCTTGGCCTTCTCGACGTCTTTGGTCCGCTGCGGGACGGACGTGTCCGTCGAGGGGAACACCGGGGCGAACGGCGAGTCGTTGCCCACGTCGCCCTTGCCGTTCAGCAGCCCCTGGACCAGCGCCGGGCGGTCCAGCACCAGGCCGATGGCCTGCCGCACCCGCTTGTCGGTGAAGGGCTCCTTGTCGGTGCGCATGTGCACCTGCCGGTGCGCGACCGAGCGCAGCTCCAGCACCTTGACGCTGGGGTTGTTGAACAGCGGCTGGCCGGTGGAGGCGGAGAACTGGCTGACCACGTCGAGCTGCTTGCCCTGGAGTGCGAGCACCCGCGGCTGCTCGTCGGCGTAGAACTTCAGCGTGACGGTGTCGAGGAAAGGCGACCCCGACTGCCAGTAGCTGGGGTTCTTCGCGTAGGCGACCTCCGACCCGGTCTTGAAGCTGGTCATCTTCCAGGGGCCGGTCCCCAGGAACGACTGCTCGTACTTGCCGGCGTAGTCGTAGTTGGCCGGCAGGATGACCGTGTTGTAGTTGTCGGAGCTCACCAGGTAGGGGAAGTTCCCGTTCGGGGCGTCGAGGTTGAAGGCCACCGTCTGGTCGTCGACCACCTGGACCCCGGCCGGCTTCAGCACGCCGGCGAATGCCGAGAGCGCGCTCGAGCCCCCCTTGGTGTCGGAGTGGGTCTTGAAGGTCTGGGCCACGTCCTCGGCCTTCAGCGGCTGGCCGTTGTTGAAGGTCACGCCCTGGCGGATCTTGAAGGTCCACACCGAGCCGTCGGCGTTGGGCGACCAGCTCTCCGCGAGGACGGGCTGCAGGTTGAGCTTCTCGTCCGACCAGGTGAGGTACTCGCCGGCCTGCCCGAGCACGGCCAGCCCCCCCTCGTCGGCCACCGTGAGCGGGTTGACGGCCGCCGAGGGCGCGATGATCCCGACGGTCATCGTGCCGCCCTTCTTGACGGCCCCAGCGGCGCTGGTCCCGGTGGTGCCCGGCGTCGACGACCCCCCGCAGGCCGCGGCCAGGAAACCGAGCACCCCCATGGACATCCCGAGCACCGTCCCGCGCCGGATGAACTCCCGCCGCGAGATCCTGCCGGTGACCAGCTCATCGATCAGGTGGTTGTCGAGCTCGGACCGGCTGGCCCGAACCTCGTCGACCCGGCGCTGCAACTTCTCCATCGCACACCCCCGGACCCGGGAGCCGCTGCACGGCCCCCGCTCCTCGGTCGATCGGCCGCGGGCAGGCCCTGCTCGCCTGCTCCTGCGGAGCCTTGCCCTGCTGGCGCCCAACGCCAATAGGATGCCCCGTTCCAGGGTGCAGCGAAAGTCCGCCAGGCTCGGCCGGCGCTGGGCGGCGACCGCCGCTGGTCCACAATGGCTGATCGGCGATGCTCGCCGACCCGGCGCCACAGGAGCCTTCCAGGAGGGAATGTCATGCCACGGTTGGTGGAGCTGCGGCGCCATACCGACAGCGACGGTGACGTGCTGACCGACCAGGGTGTGGCGGCAGCGCTGCGCATCGGCGCCGGCCTGGCCGGCGGCTACCGGCTCGGGGTCTCCACCGGCGCCCAGCGGGCCACCCAGACGCTGGCCTGCTTCCTGGCCGCGCTCGGCCAGCGGCTGCCTGGCGGCGCGGTCGTCGAGCCGGGGCTCCGCTCGGAGCAGGAGGAGCGCTGGCGGGAGGCATACCGGCGGGCCTGCAGTGGCGAGCTGGCGGCGTTGCGGGCCGCCGATCCCGAGCTGGTTGCCGAGGACTCGGCAAGGCTGGGAGCCGCGCTCGGCCGGGTGCTCCTGCGGCTGGAGGAGGGCGAGCGGGCGCTGGTCGTGGGCCACAGCCCCACCAACGAGGCGGCCGTGCTCGGTCTCACCGGCCGGCTGGTCGCGCCGCTGGCCAAGGGGGCCGGCGTGCTGGTCGTGGCCGACGGCGACCGCTTCCGGGTCGAGGGCCTGGACGTCTGATGCCCGGCGAGCCGCTCCGCATCGGCGGGCAGCATCCGTTTGCCACGCCGCCCGAGGGGCGCGACCCGGCCCGCCGGTTCCGCGGGCGGCTGGTCGCGCCCGTTACCGTGTGGACCGCCGGCCGCCAGCCCGCCGGGGCCGGCCTGACGGTGTCGTCGATGCTGGTCGCCGAGGGCCAGCCGGCACGCCTGCTCGGCCTGATCGACCCGACCTCGGCGTTCTTCGAGGCCATGCAGGAGTCCCGCGCGTTCGTCGTGCACGTCCTGGCGGCAGGCGACCGCGCCCTGGCCGAGCGGTTCGCCGAGATCCGCCCGCCGATCCGCGGCCCGTTCGACGGCCTGGAGGTGGCCGAGTCGCCGTGGGGCCCCGTGCTCGGCGCCAGCCGCCCGCGGGCGGCCTGCCGCCTTGCCCGGTCCACGCCGGCCGGCTACGCCGAGCTGGTCGAGGGCGTCATCGAGCAGCTCGAGCTGCCCGACCTCGAGGATCCGCTGGCCTACCTGCACGGCAGCTACCGGTCGGTGCGCGACCTCGACTGGTAGCCTGACGCGCCAATCCACCGCTCGCTCGGCGCGGTGGCGACAGCGGCGATCTCAGCGAGCAGGTTCCAGGGTGTGGCGGACGGTCTGGACGCGGATCAGGCCATCACGGAAGACGAACGTGTCGATGCCGTCCTCGACCCGGTTGCCGCCGCCCTCGGCACCCCATTCGAGCAGCATGACGTCGTCCTCGTAGAGGGTGGTCTTGATGTCCCACGTGGCCTGCGGCAGCTCGCCGAGGAGCTGGGTGAACGCCTCGCGGACGCCGTCCTTGCCGCGTCGCACGCCTGCAGGGGTGATGAAGATGGCATCGTCGCTGTAGCCGGCGACGATCTCCTCGAGGTCCTCGGCCCCCAGCGCCTGCGCGTGGTGGCCGAAGATCTCCTGGGGGCTACGCATCGCGGCCATGCGGCCGCCTCCTCTCCCTTGGCCGACGCGGCCAGCCTGACTCGCTGATCTCACCAGATGACCGGGCAGCCCACAAGAGGCGTGGATGGGTTCTGCGTCTGGCTTGTGGCTTGTTAGGATCGGCCGGACCCGACCACCGCTGTGCCATGGAGGGCTGTGCCATGGAGGGCTGTGCCATGCAGGTCGGCTCGCTCGACGCCGTCACTGACACCACCATCTGGGGGCGCGTCTGGGGTGAGGAGGTCACCCGGCCGGTCACCTTGCGCGTCGAGGTCGACGGGCGGCTGTGGCGGTATGCCAGGGCGAGTCATGTCGACCCCGACGGCGGACCGTGGCGCTTTGCCGTCGCGCACAACCTGGCCGAGGGTCAGTCGGTCAGCGTGTACGCCATCGGCCCCGGGCAGGAGGCGACCCTGCTTGCCGGATCGCCGAGGCTCGCGCCGGCTTCCAGGCCTCCGCTGGGCGCGCTGGAGGCGGTCACCGCCACCCACGTCACCGGCTGGGCCGCCGACCGGGACTACGACGGCCCGATCACGGTCGCGGTGTACGTCGATGGCCGGTTCTGGTGTCGGGCCACCGCCGACCAGCAGCGGCCCGACCTCGAGGAGCGGGGGATCGGGCCGCACGCGTTCGCCGTGCCGCACGCCCTTGAGCCGGGCCAGCACGTCGAGGTGTGGGCGCTCGGCGTGCGCTCGGACGGCTCACGCGACCAGCAGCAGGTGCTGCTGCCTGGCTCGCCGCGCACCACGCCGGCGGGCTATCTGGCCCCAGGCGTCGTCCACGAGGCGATCGTCGACCCGAGCGGGCCGTTCGCCATCCACCTGGTGACCGTGTACCTCGCCGCCGTCTCCACCATGGACCTTGTGCTGGCCACAGACGTGCTGCCCGGCTTGGAGACGACTTCGTCGATGGCGCGACGTCGCGGCGCGGTGGTGGCGATCAACGGCGACTACGCCGACCCGGCCCAGAGCGGCCGGCCGGTGCATGCCTACGCCCAGGATGGTCGCCTGCTCCAGACCCCGCGCGGCCGCGGCAACAACGTCGCCGTCAACGACCAGGAGACGGCCGTGTTCATGGGCAATCCGACCGTGCAGGTCGTGGCCGAGATCGTCCGCACCGGTCTGGGCCTGGTGGTGCAGCAGGTGAACCGCGGGGCGCCGGCCGGTGACGAGGTCGCGCTGTTCACCCCGGAGGGCGCCACCCTGGAGCAGCCACCGGCGGACGCCGCCTCGGTCCGGTTGCGCGCGGCTGGCCCACCGAGCATTCGCACTGACGGCTGGGCCGAGACGGCCTATGCCGTGGAGGCCACCGGCTCGCTCGGCGGGCAGGTCCCGGCCGGCACGGTGGTGCTGTCGACGCCCCCGACCGGTGCGCAGGCGTCCGTGATCGGCACGCTCCAGCCGGACGAGCAGGTCACGGTTGCCTGGACGTTCGCCGCCTGGCCCGGGGTGCTCGACGTGGTCGGTGGCAACCCGACGCTGGTCAGGAACGGCAAGGTCCAGAGCGGCAACGTCGATGGCACCACCCCGTTCCATCGCCGCAATCCCAGGACCGGGATGGGCAGCACGGCCGATGGACGGCTGCTGGTGGTGACTGTCGACGGCCGCCGGCCGGGCCACAGCATCGGGATGAGCCTGCGGGAGCTCGCCGAGTTGTTCGTCCGGCTGGGCGCGTGGGCGGCGATCAACCTCGACGGCGGCGGATCGACCACCATGGTGATCGATGGCGCGGTGGTGAACCGGGTGTCCGACCCGCAGGAGCGGAAGGTGCCGTGCGCGCTGCTGGTGTTGTCCGGCGCCGCACCCGCCGTCGTGCCGCCGGCCGAGCCGCCCCGTCCGGTCGCCCTCGAAGCCGAGGAGCTGCAGGCCTCCCTCGACATGATCGCCGGCGACCCGGGCTCCACTCCCGGGCTGCTCGCGTGGCTGCGCAGCCAGGAGACCTAAATTCTGCCGAGCTTGACCAGGTGGCCGCCCGCTTGACCAGGACGGTCGGACGCCCAAACGCGCACGGCCGGCAGGACTCGCTGGGGTCGCACTCGGCGAAGACGCCCGGATAAGCTCAGCGGCGGTTCTCGTCTTACCAAGCCGGGTACGCGTGGTCGGTGGTTCCGCTCCGGCGCCGCGCCACACGGCAGGGAGGGGGAAGCATGCCTCCAGAGCACGATGACGACCGTGCCCGGCAGATCGAGGCCCTGCGACGGTACGTCGCCGAGCTCGGCATCCGGCGCGAACGTCCCACCACCAAGGCCGAGAGGTCGCGGCCGGTATCCGAGCGGCTGGCACCCGAGCGGCCGGCACCCGAGCACCCGCGGCGGCCATCGCTGCCCTGGTTGCTGCTCACCGGCCTCCTGGTCGCCCTGGCGCTGGTCGCCGGCGCCTTCGTCGGCGCGGTCGCCGGGCCCGACGACCGGCCGTCGGGCGCCGCCGACGCCGCGTCCGCCACGCACAGCCCCGACACCACCGTGGTCGCCCCGGTCGCCTCGCCAGCGTGCAAGACGTCGGTCGACCGGGCCAACACGATGCTCGCCATCGCCGTGAGGCTGCAGGGGGAGCTGGACGAGTACACCAGGATCATGGGCGACCCGTCGAACCGCGAGCTCTCCGGTCGCGAGGTGCTCGAAAAGGTCGCGCCGTCGCTGTCGGCCGGGTCCAGCGACTCGGCCAGGTTCACCGACGCCTTGGCCGCCTACCGGCAGGTCGTGGACCAGTGCAGGCTGCAAACACCCTGAAATGGGCGTGCGGGTCAGGTCCTGATCGTGGCGAAGACGACGATGTTGGACCGGTAGTGCCCCGTGGTGCGGTCGAACTGCCCACCACAGGTCACCAGCCGCAGCGCCGAGCTCAGTGTCGGGTAGTACACGTCATCGGTCGGGAACCGCTGCTTGTCGTACTGCGCGGTCCGCTGGACGACGAACCGCACCGATGATCCGTCGGCGAGCGTGACGTCGATCTCGTCGCCTGGACGAAGCTCGCGCAACCGGAAGAACACCGCCGGGCCGCGCTTGGAGTCGACGTGCCCGAGAATCACCGCCGACCCGGGGTCGCCTGGTCGTGGGCCAAGCTCGTACCAGCCGGGTACCTCCCACCGGCTCGGCACCTCGACCGTGCCGTCCTGCGCCCGACCGAGCCGGTCCAGGGAGCTGGAGACATGGATCTTCGGGATCTTGAGCCGGATGGGAACGGGCGTCGCCCGATAGCCGCGCGCCGAGCGGAAGCCGCGAGCGGCGTCGACCCCACCGGCTCGGCCCGCCGTCTGGGCGGTGGCCGTCGGGGATGGCTCGGCGTGCCGCGAGCCCGCCCCTGAGCAGCCGGCGAGCAGCGCGAGTACCGCAGCGCCGGCCGCCAACCGACGCCGACCCCGGGTCATCCCCGCGGGTGGTGTGCTGTACCACCACCGCCGGTCTGCGCGCCACCAGCGGGCAGCCCGGGCTGCACCGTACGCTGGATCGCGTCGACGAGGGTGTGCGCAACGCCGAGCATCTGCTGATAGCCCTCGAGCTCCGTCTGCTGGGCCTTGTCGTAGTTCTTGGCGGCGTAGGCGTCGACCTGGTCGATCAGATGCGCGTCGTGTCCCGAGAGGGCGTCGGTGAGGGGCTCGACCGGCAGCACATTCCGGACGATGTCGCTCAAGTACAGTGCGAGCCTGGAGGCGAAGCCGTCCAGGTTCTGCTTGGCCACGGCCTTTCCGGCCTCGTCGTTGCCGGCGGCCGCGGTGGAGTAGGCCATGAGCCCCTCGACGTGGTTGGCCCACGCCGTCTGGAACTCGCCGGCCTTTCGGGGCCCGACGATCGCTCCCATCGCCTGGGTGAGCGTGGCGGTGTTGGCGTTGACCTGCGCCGCGGCTGCCGTGAACTCCTGCGGCCCGGCGAAGGTCGCCCGCTGCGCGTCGGTGATCAGCTCCATGTGCTCACCGAGCAGCATGGCAACGGCCGACCGCAGCTTCTCCGGCGGCGTGTCCAGGCCGGCCGCGAGCTCGGGGGTGACGCTCGCCTTCGCCAGCGTGGCGCCGGTGGCGAACAGCTGCTGGTAGGCCTCGCGCTCGATCCGGTATGCCTGGCCGTAGTCGCGGGCGGCATACGCATCGAGCTGCTTCATGAGGTGCTCGACGTGCGTCCGCATGCCGCTCGGGGCGTCGCTGGTGCGGACCTGGCCCTTGCTCGCCTCGGCCAACCAGGAGTTGTAGGCGTCGGCGTCGGCCAGGAGGGCAGTCCGCGCGGCCTGCTTCTGCGAGGCGTCGTTGCCGGCCACGGCGTTCGCAAAGGAGGAGAGGTCGGCGACGCAACGCTGCCACAGTTGCGTGAAGCGGTCGCCGTTGGCGTTGCCGTATGCGGACGCGACGAGCTGGCCCAGCGCGTCGGTGTTTGTCTGCAGCGCCGTGTCGGCAGCCTGGCGGAAGTCCGGGTTGGCGGACACCACGCTCCGCATGGACCGGATTGCGAGCAGCGTGTGCTGCCCGAGGAGCTGCTCGAACTGGGCCCGCAACTGCTTGGGCGACGCCTTGGCGGCAGCCGAGGGACCGGTCGTCGTCGTGACATGATGCGCCGCCGCCGTCGTCGGCGAGGCAGGTGAGCTCGAGCGGCTGGCCGTGTTGGAATCACAGGCTGCCGCGGCGATCAGAACGAAGGTGACGAGGGCGACAAGACCGGTCCGTGAGCGCACGATGCCCCTCCTAGCTGGCTGCGCCCAGGTGGTGGATCGGGTCTGGGGAGTACAGCGAGAGTTCGCCACCGTGTCAGCCCGTGCGGGCGGCAGCCGGGTCCGGCATCTTATGTTCCGGTGCGCGCGGATGTACAGCCTGGCGCGAGGATACGGCTTGGCGGGGTCGCGCCCTCGTCGGCCAGGCCCCGAGCCTCCCGTCGCCACCCTGCTCGACCTCATGGACGCCCCACCGCCGACCGATGATCCGCATTACGACCTGGCCATGGACCTGCTGCAGGGCGGCATCGTCATGGTCAACGGCGATCTGCTCCTGGGGTTGCGTCCGGTGGACGACGAGCGGGCCGGTGACCGCTTGGACTCGGTATGCGCGGGTGGAGGCAGCCGCAACGGTTCGGCGCTTCAGCGCTCAGTGCAACAGGTCCGCGGTAGGAAGGTTCGCGCCGACGGGCTACCCTTCTGGTAGCAGGTACCCGGTGAGCAGCGCCGAGGAGGTCAGAGCCATGGCAACGACCAAAGACCGTTTAGACGAGCTGACCCGGTCCGAGCGGGAGTTGCACGACCGCGAGGTCGCGGCGCTCGAGGACGCTTGGGTGGCGACCGGCGCAGTCCACCGCAAGCCGCTTGGGGCGCGCCTGCTCGAGCCGATCACGGGACGCTGGGCGGCCATCGGAGCGATCGCCTGGGTCGCGCTGCTCGCCATCGGGATCGCGGTCGAGCCGCCACCGACCAACCCCGACGCGGTCGACCCGTGGTTCGTCAGCGCGCTCGGCGCCATCTTGCTGGTCGTGTTGCCGAGCATGTTCGCTGGCTTCTGGCTGCGGCGGCGCTGGAGCCTGGCGGCCTCGATGGTGGCGTCCGGCATCCTGCTGCTCTCCACCGTCATGTGCCCACTGTCTGGCCACCACACCAACGTCGGGGCCTGGTGGGTCGTCCAGCTCGGCTGCGGGCTGGGGCTGGTGACAGCCAGCGTCCTGGGGCTGCGGAGAGCCGCGCCGCGGTAACGCCGGCAACCGACTGCCGGGAGCGGCGACCATCGAGGCTGTCCAGGCGCTGCTGGGCACCAACCCGGTCGCCTGGGACGACGACCTGGTGCACGCGTGTAGTCGACCCGGTCTTGGCGAGCCCGCGACGGGCAGCCGCAGGCGGAGGGAGCTCATGGACCAGCCCATACCGCAGGTCCCCGACAGCCATCGGGACCTGCTCGAACGGCCGCTGATCGCGCACCTGGCCACGGTCCGCACCGACGGCGGCCCGCAGAGCAACCCGATGTGGTTCGGCTGGGACGGCGAACGCATCCGCCTGACCCACACGCGCACCAGGCAGAAGTTCCGCAACCTGCAGGCGGAGCCTCGCGTCGCCCTGTCGATCACCGACCCCGCCGACCCGCAGCGCTACCTGGAGACTCGCGGCGTCGTCGAGGCGGTCGAAGACGACCCCGCTGGGCGCTTCTACCGGCGGCTGCGGGAGCGCTACGGCGTCGACCCTGACGCGCCGATGCCCGACGCGGCCGTGCGCGTGATCCTGGTCATCCGTCCAACCACGGTGCTTGCGCGCAGCCCCGCTGGCGCTGACGGCCCACCCACGATCGAGCGGGTTACCAGCGAGGGCCGCACGCTTCTCCGGCCGTGAGACCGCGAGTTCCGTCCCGGGCTGGACCACCTCGGCTTCGGGTGCGCGGACAGAGGCGAGCTCGAGAGGTGGAGGCACCGTCTCGACGAGCTCGGCATCGCGCATGGCGGCATCGCCGAGGACCACCATCGCCGACCGGGACTGCCGGACGGACCTCAGAGCAGTCGGACGCGCTGGTCGGCACGAGGAGGTCAGCGATGGTTGCTCGCATCTGGCGGGGATGGACGGCCCGGGAGCGGGCCGATGCCTACGTCGAGTACATGAACGTCACCGGTATGGCGGAGTACACGTCCACGCCCGGCAATCTCCACGCCTTCATGTTGCGGCGCGACCTCGACGACGGGCGGACGGAGTTCGTAATGGTGACGGTGTGGGCGTCGATGGACGCGGTGCGACGCTTCGCCGGTGACCAGCCCGAGCGCGCGGTCTTCTACCCCGAGGACGACGCGTTCCTGGTCGACCGCGAGGTGACGGTGAGCCATTTCGAGGTTGCCTGGAGCCGAGACTAGCCCGGCGGCGCTGACCTGGCTCAGGTAGGAGCCGTCTGGGAGCACGCTAGCCCTGGGGCTGCCATTGCCAGAAATGGCGCAAGGTGGTCCGGCCGGGCCGTCCGGTGAACCGGTCAGCTTCAGGGGAGCAGCTGGTAGAAGCGCCAGAAGTCCGTCTCGATCGGGAGGACCTCAACGTCTCGAAAGCCGGCCGCGGTCGAGGTCGAAGCCGTCCACGGTGATCCTGGGGTACGCCCGGGCCATGGCGATGCTCGACCAGCCGGTGCCACAGGCCACGTCGGCGACCCGCGCCGGTGGCTCGCCGCGGAGCCGCCGGTCGACCGCTGGGATCGCCGGGAGCCACTGCCTGCCCAGCAGGTTGAGGAAGAGCGCGCGGTTGAACTCCGCCTTGCCCTCCGGCTCCCAGGGCAGCGGCGGCGGTGCGCCACCCGTCCGGAATGCCTCCACCAGCTGCGGCAGCGGACGGCCGGCGCGCACGACATCGACGCCCTTGTAGGCCTCATAGCGGAGGTCGTCTGGGTCGGCGAGGACGGGGATGTGCTCCGGCGGCAGCCAGTAGCGGCGCACCAGCGGGCCCGCCGTGGGGTCGTCAACCGCCAGCAGCCCGCTGGTGGCCTGGTGCTCCAACCACTCCCTGACATACCGCTCGGCGGTACCGGTGCGCTCGGCGAGCTCCGACGAGGTGGCCGAGCCACCTTCGGCGAGCGTCCGGTACAGGCCCAGGCGCTCTCCGAGGTAGACGGTGTAGAGCTCGAACGCCCCGACCGCATCGAGGAACAGCCGTTCGGCCAACGTCTTGGTTGGGTCGCCGGCAGGGCGCGGGTGGGCCACAGGGCTCTCCGGTTCCATGGCGAGATCGTACGCACCCACGCCAGGGCACGAAAGGCCAGCCGCTCCGCTCCCCCGCGGGGGCCGGGTGCGTTCCCGCAGGTGACTGCTCGGCGAACTCCCCGTAAGCTTGGGTCATGGTCGTGACCGCTCGTGTCGAACACGTCGGCAGCCTCCTGCGACCGCCCTACCTGCTGGAGGCGCGCCAGGCGCACGCCACGGGCACGCTCGGCGCTGCCGCCTTCAAGGCGGTCGAGGACCGCGCGGTACGCGAGGTGATCGCCCTGCAGGAGCAGGTCGGCTGCCCCGTCGTCACCGACGGGGAGCTGCGCCGCGACTCGTTCCAGAGCGAGCTCACCGCTGCCGTCGACGGCTTTGCCGGCGTCACCATGGACGCCTGGCTGTGGGGCGAGTGGCACTCCGACGTCGTCGGTGATGTGCGTGTCGAGCGGCCGCCGGACCTCGGGGTGGTTGCCCCGCTGCGGCGGCGCCGCAACCTTGCCGCCGAGGAGTTCACGTTCCTTCGCGCGCACACCGACCGGATCGGCAAGGTGACCCTGCCGAGCCCAAGCCTGTTCGCCAACCTGTGGTCACCCGAGCGCTCCAGGGAAGCCTACCCGGCCATGGACGACTTCCTCACCGACGTGGTGGCGATCCTCTGCGACGAGGTGCGGGAACTCAACCGGCTCGGCTGCACCTACATCCAGCTCGACGCCCCCCACTACCCGCTGCTCATCGATCCGGTGTGGCGTGCCTTCTACGAGCAGCACGGCTGGACGCTCGAGCGCTGGCTCTCCCGTGGGATCGAGCTGGACAACGCGGTGATCGACGCAGGCCGCCCGGCCACCTTCGGTTTCCATCTGTGCCGTGGCAACCAGCACAGCCGCTGGCTGGTCGAGGGCGGCTACGACGCCATCGCCCGGCCGGTGTTCGGCGGTATCCATGCCGACCGGCTGCTGCTGGAGTACGACGACGAGCGCTCGGGGGGCTTCGATCCGCTACGCCTGGTTCCCGAGAGCACGCTGGTGGTACTGGGCTTGGTCACGACCAAGACGCCGCGGGCCGAGACCGAAGAGGATCTGGAGCACCGCCTGCACCAGGCGAGCCGGCTGATCGGGCTGGAGCGCCTGGCCGTTGGCACCCAGTGCGGGTTTGCGACCTCCTTGCAGGGCAATGCGATCAGCGTGGAGGACGAGCGCCGCAAGCTCGCGGTGCTGGTGCGGACGGCGGAACGGGTGTTCGCTGCACAGGCTGGCACTTGAACACAAATGGCCGATGAGCTTGCGGCCGAGCGCGGCGAGCCCTAACTCGCCGTGCTGGTCATCTGGCCTCTGCCGGGTCGAGGTGGAGCCGCCCGTTGGAGCGCTCCTCCAGGGCCTGTCGGAGCGCCTGGCGAGTGGCGGACCAGAGGACGGACGACGCCTCGGCGGCGAACTTGCCTTCGACGTCGGTCGTTGAGTGCAGCCGGTAGGTCACGCAGCCACCCGGGAACTGGTCGTACCAGGTGGCCGTGAACCTGTTGGTGAGGCGCTCGGTCCGCTCGTAGTGCCGCACGCCCGGCCGCTCGGTCGGCACCTCGGTCGCCCCGGTGGTGTCACAGGCGGCGCTGAGCCGCACGACCACCGCACTCCCGCCGGCCCGGTCGTGGTTGAGGGTGAACTGCGACCAGCCGTTCCTGGCGTTGCCGCCGGCCGCCGTCCAGCCCGGCAACCATCGCACGCATGGCACCAGCGAGGCCGACGGCACCGACTGGGCCTGCAGCCACAACGGCTCCAAGTCGGTGCAACCCAGGTTGAAGATCTGAAGCCGCGTCGTGTTCGGGTCATGGTTGAACAGCACCACCCGGACGGTTGGGACGAGCAGCACTGCCACCGGCACCATCAGCAGCAGCAGGCCGACCCGCCGGGCGCTCCACCGCTGGATCCCGATCGGGTGCGGCCGTGCGGGCAGCAGCTGCAAGAACTCGGCGTGCAGGTCCCGGCCCTGCTCGCGGAGCATCCGCCGGAGCTGGGAGGGCAGGGCCAGCCCACGGGCGGCCGCGAACCCCTCGCTGATCTCCTCCACGCTGAACTGGCGCAGCGCCCGCTGGTAGACCCGCCCGGGGTCAGAACGTAGCGCCAGGCACAGCATCATGTTGGCCAGGTCGACCGCCTGCCGCCAGGGGCTGGGGCGGACCTGCACGAACGCCACGTCGATCAGCAGCACCTGGTCGTCGCGGACCAGCAGGTTGGCCGGCTTGATGTCGCGGTGGGCAAGGCCGGCCTCCCACAGGTTGCGGATGATCCGCAGGCCGCCGTCGATGACCTGGTCTGTGACCTCGGCCTCGCCAAGCTCCACGGCGCCGTCGAAGAACTCGGTGACCAGCAGGTACTCCCGTTCGGGGGTGAGCTCCACGACGCCGTAGGGCCGCGGGGTGGGGAGCCCGGCCAGGTAGAGCTTCTGCAGCGCGTAGTCCTCCTGCTGCACCAGCCGCCGGACGGTGTTGAACGGCTTCTCGTCTTCCAGCCGGCCGTACAGCAGCTCCCGGCCGAGCTTGTACCAGCGGTCGGCACGCAGATGGCTCTTGGCATACAGCTTGCCGAACAGCCAGGTGTCCGGGTCGCCCTTGACCCGGATGCGCAGCGGGGTCGACCCGGCCGACCCGGCCAGGCCGAACAGCTGGACGTCGTCGACCACCAGGCCGAGCTGGTCCTGCAGCGCCCGGCGGATCGCCTGCCCGCGCGCTCCACCCACATCCAGGTGCGCGCTGCGCCCGCGGCGGTAGCTGACTGAGAAGACCTGGCTGGGGGCGAACCAGCGAAAGCCGAGCAGCGGGATCGCCACCCCGATCGCGACACCCACCAGCACGTCGGTGGGCGCCTCCACCCCCAGGTACAGGTGGGCGGCCGCGACCAGGGCGACCAGCGCGGTCGCCACCCACTTGCCGGTCTGGCGCCAGCGGCCCTCCGGGACCAGGCCGTAGAGGATCCCGACCAGGATTACCGCCAGCGCGGCCATCTGTGCTGATGGCAGCGCCCATGCGTACCAGTCGGTCCGGAACTCAACCCCGAACGGCCGCGGGCGACGCACCAGCGGCGCCAGCACGTACTGGATGATGAAGCCTTGCAGGGCCCAGGCCAGCACCACGACGAGCAGCTGCCGCAGGCGTCGGCGGATCAGCAGGGCCAGCAGCAACCCCCACAGCAGCCCGGTGATGGCCACGTACGAGCCGAGCGCCGCCAGCACCTGCATCGCCGGCAGCAGGCCCGGTGCGCGCAACCCGGCGAGCCAGCGGACCACCGCGTCGTCGACCGCCGTGACCGCCAGAGCACGGCCACCCAGCCCACCGGCGAAGACCAGCAGCGACAGCGCGACCAGGACCACGGCGGCGGCCAGCCATCCCACCCCGGTGGTCTGCAGGTGATGCGGCAAGGGTGGTGGCTGCCCGGAGGGACGCCGTCGGCGGGGCGAACGCCGGATCCCGGGAGGGCCAAGCTGAGCCCCCGGGGCAGCTGCCCCGGGGGGCTGGTTTGCGGCCACGTCCATGACGCCTCCCAACCCGGGCGGCGACAGACGCCAGCGGCCGTGCATCCTGCAGACGCATCGCAGGCCCGGGCCGCGCCGTTGCCCGGCGACCGCTAGCATGCGGGGACGCCATACCCCGTTTGCCGAGCCGGCCCCGTGCCCAACGTGCAGGTGCGACGACCGACCGACCGCTCAGCTTAGGCGCCTGTCGTGCCCGATCGCTAGTGCACATTCCGCTGCCGTCGGCGCTCATCGCGTGGACCTCGAAGTTGCCGTCGCGGTTGCTGGCGAAGGCGATCTTGGCCGGGCTCGGCACGCATCCCCCTGCTCGAGCGGGCGAAACTCGCTTTCCTCGCGTCGTCCCACCCCGTACGTTCGGACGGTTATGCGCGAATTACCTCTGGCCGATCCCGGCACGCCCGACCTGCGGTCGCCGACCCGCCTCCTGCTGTGGGTCGCTCGCGGGCAGCTTGGCACGCTCGCGGCCGGCACGGCGTTCGGCGTGCTGTGGATGGGGGCGCAGGCGGTGACGCCGGCTCTCGTCGGACGAGCGATCGACCTCGGCGTCGCCCAACACGACATCGGGGCGTTGCTGCGCTGGTCCGGCCTTGTCCTCGCTGCCGGGGTGGTCGGCGCGGTCACCGGCATCCTGCGGCACCGGGTCGCGGTGACGAACTGGCTGACAGCGGCCTATCGCGTGCAGCAGCTGCTGGTGCGACACGCCGTCCGCCTGGGTGGCTCGCTGCCCCGCCGCATCTCCACCGGCGAGGTCGTCAGCGTCGGCTCGCACGATGTCGAGCGCATCGGCGGCCTCATGGACATCACCGCGCGCCTGTCTGGCGCCGTCGTCTCGTTCGGTCTGGTTGCGGTGCTCATGCTTCGCACCTCCCTGACGCTGGGGCTCGTGGTCCTGGTCGGGGTGCCGCTGGTGTCGGCCGCGATCGGCCCGCTGCTGCGGCCTCTGCATGACCGGCAGGCCCGTCGTCGTGAGCTGGTCGGAGCGCTGACGACCCTCGGCGCCGACACGGTGAGCGGCCTGCGGGTACTGCGCGGCATCGGCGGCGAGGCGGAGTTCTCCCGGCGCTACGCCGCCGCGTCCCAGGAGGTGCGCGCAGCAGGCGTGGCGGCCAGCAGGGTGCAGTCGCTGCTGGACGCCGCCCAGGTCGCGCTGCCGGGCCTGTTCGTCGTCGTGGTCACCTGGCTCGGCGCACGCTTCGCGGTCTCCGGACGGATCAGCGTGGGCGGGCTGGTCGCCTTCTACGGCTACGCGGCGTTCCTGGTGGTACCCGTCCGTACCGCCACCGAGGCCGCCGACAAGATCACGCGCGCGCTCGTCGCGGCTGGGCGGGCCGCCCGCGTGCTGTCGCTGCAACCCGAGCTGGTATCCGGGTCGTCGGCCGCCGAGCCGCCGAGCGCGGCCGCCTTGGTCGACGGCACGAGCGGGCTCGCCGTCTTCGCCGGCGAGCTCTTCGCGATCGTCGCTGCCGTCCCTGAGGAAGCCACGGCGGTCACCGACCGCCTCGGCAGGTTCGCCGACGGCGACGGCGTCACGCTCGGCGGCGTTGCCCTGCGCGACCTGCCGCTCGAGACCGTACGCCGCCGGGTGCTGGTCAGCGAGCGCGAGCCGCGGCTGTTCACCGGACGGCTCGCCGACGAGCTCGACCCGACCGGTACGGCGTCTGCCCAGCAGGTGCTGGCGGCGGTGCACGCGGCAGCGGCCGAGGACGTCCTCGAAGCGCTGCCCGACGGGCTGGCGACCGAGGTCGAGGAGCGCGGCCGGTCGTTCTCGGGTGGGCAGCGTCAGCGGCTCGTGCTGGCCCGCGCGCTCGTCGCCGACCCGGAGATCCTCGTGCTCGACGAGCCGACCAGCGCGGTCGACGCCCACACCGAGGCACGCATCGCCGACCGGCTCGGCGTGCTGCGCGGCGGCCGTACCACCGTCGTGTGCACCACCAGCCCGCTGCTGCTCGACCGCGCCGACCGGGTCGCCCTCGTGGTCGACGGCCGCGTCGTCGCCGAGGGGGCCCACGATGACCTGATGCACACCGAACCGCGCTACCGCGCGGTCGTGGCCCGAGGGGAGGAGGCATGAGCACGCTGCCCGTCGCGACGACGGCGCAGGTGCGCGCTCACGCCGTGGGGCTCGCACGCCGTCACCGGGACGCGCTGGCCGGCGTGATCGGCCTGCACGCCGCCGCCACGCTCGCCGGGCTGGCCAGCCCGGCGCTGCTCGGCGCGATCGTCGACGCGGTCGGCCGTGGCACCACCATCGGGCACGTCGACCGGGTCGCGCTCGCGGTACTGGCGGCGCTCGTTGCCCAGGTCGTGCTGGTGCGCGCCGCACAGATGGCGTCGTACGTCCTGGGCGAGCGGGTCCTGGCCGAGCTGCGTGAGGAGTTCCTCGACCGCGTGCTCGCGCTGCCGCTCGGCACGGTCGAGCGGGCCGGCACGGGCGACCTGCTCACGCGCTCGACCCGCGACGTCGACGAGGTCGCCGAGGCGGTGCGCTTCGCCGTACCGGAGACGCTGATCGCGGGCGTGACGACGGCGCTCACGGCGGCCGCCGCACTGGTGGTCGCGCCGCAGGTGGCGCTGCCGTGCTTCGTGGTCGTGCCGCTGCTGTGGGTCTCCACACGCTGGTACCTCAGGCGCGCTCGCCCCGGTTACCTGCGCGAGCTGTCGGCGTGGTCGCGGCTCAACGCGGGCATCGCCGAGACGGTCGAAGGCGGCCGCACGATCGACGCGCTCAGCATGCAGCAGCGGCGCATCCGTCGCACCGACGACGACATCCGGGAGCAGTACGCGGCCGAGCGCTACACGCTGTTCCTGCGCACCGTGTGGTTCCCGGCGGTCGAGAGCGCCTACGTCGTGCCGGTGACGACGGCCATCCTCGTCGGTGGCCTGCTGCACGCGCGTGGGCTGGCGACGCTCGGCGAGGTCACCGCGGTGGTGCTCTACATGCGGCAGCTGATCGACCCGCTTGACCGGGTGCTGTCCTGGCTGGACCATCTCCAGGTGGGCGCGACGTCGCTGGCCCGGCTGCTCGGTGTCGCCCACGTGCCGATGGACCGCGAGGACACGGGGCGCCAGCCGGTCGACGAGCGGCTCGTCGCGCACGACGTGCGCTTCGCCTACGCCGCCGGGCGCGACGTCCTGCACGGGATCGACCTCGACGTGCGCCAGGGAGAGCGGCTGGCGATGGTCGGTCCGAGCGGTGCGGGCAAGTCGACGCTCGGGCGGCTGCTCGCGGGCGTCAACCGGCCGCGTACCGGCTCGGTGACCGTCGGCGGCGTCGGGCTGGTCGAGCTGCCGCCCGATGAGCTGCGCGGGCACGTGGCGCTGGTCACGCAGGAGCACCACGTCTTCGCCGCCACCCTGCGCGACAACCTGGTGCTCGCCCGGCCGGGCGCCGACGATGCGGCGCTGCACGCGGCCCTCGACGCCGTCGACGCGCTCGGCTGGGTCGAGGCCCTGCCAGGCGGGCTCGCGACGAAGGTGGGCGCCAGCGGCCACGCGCTGTCGCCGGCACAGGCGCAGCAGGTCGCGCTCGCGCGCCTCGTGCTCGCCGACCCCCACACCCTGGTGCTCGACGAGGCCACCTCGCTGCTCGACCCGCGGGCGGCACGGCACCTGGAGCGGTCGCTCTCGGCCGTGCTGGCCGACCGGACGGTCGTGGCGATCGCGCACCGGCTGCAGACCGCGCACGACGCCGACCGGGTCGCGGTCGTCGAGGGCGGGCGCATCACCGAACTGGGTACCCACGACGAGCTGGTGGCCGCCGACGGCGCCTACGCCGCGCTGTGGCGCTCCTGGCGCGACGAACCCGCAGCGACGCGGACCCACTGACGCGTCTGCGCTGACGGGCATGATGCCGACCGCGTCGCCCCCAGGGTACCCGGCGGCTGCGGTTGCGGCTGGTCGTCCATGCCGCCGCCACCGGCGGACTGCAGATGGCCTGCCTGGACGCCACCGGCGGGCAGGTCGTCGCCGGGACCGCCGCGGCGTTGCAGGCGCTCAACCTGCAACAATGCGTGGGTCCCGCGAGGCGTCGACCGGGCGGACCGAACTTGGGAAGGCACTGGCTCGTCGCGGTCGGGAGCCGGCACAATCTCATCGCCCACCCGGACGCGCCGGCCCGGGCGAGGGCATGACATCGGCGAGGCCAGACGAGGCGGTGCGAGCTTGCGCGACCGGGTGCAGATCACCCATCCGGACAAGGTGCTGTTCCCAGACGACGGCATCACCAAGGCCGACCTGGCCGCCTACTACCAGACCGTTGCCCCGGTGATGCTGCCGCTGGTCAGCGGACGGCCGGTCACCATGCAGCGGTTCCCCAACGGGATCGGGAAGGGCGGCTTCCTCCAGAAGCAGGTCGCCGCGTCCGTCCCGGGCTGGATCGAGCGGGTCACCGCGCCCAACCGCCGCACCCGCCAGGCCACCACCCGCGACGAGGTCACCTACCTGGTCTGCCGTACCCCCGACGACCTCGCCTACCTGGCCAACCAGGCCTGCATCACCCCCCACGTCTGGCTCAGCCGCACCCCCGACCTCCACCACCCCGACCAGCTGGTCTTCGACCTGGACCCGGCCTCGACCGACCCGCGGGTGCTGCGGTTGGCGGCGGCGGCGCTGCACGGGCTGCTCGACGAGCTCGGGCTGGCCTCGTTCCTGAAGTCCAGCGGGTCGCGCGGCCTGCACGTGGTGGTGCCCCTGGTCCCGGCCGCCGAGACCGACGCGGTGAAGGCGTTCAGCATCGCCGTCGCCGAGGCCCTGGCCGCCCGCCACCCCGACGACCTCACCACCGAGGGCCGCATCGCCGACCGGGGTGGCCGCCTGTACCTCGACATCGGCCGCAACGGCTACGCGCAGACCATGGCCGCGCCCTACGCCGTCCGGGCCCTGCCAGGCGCGCCCGTCTCGGTCCCGCTGGACTGGTCGGAGCTGGACGAGTTCGATCCCAGGCGGCACACGCTGCGCACGATCGCCGGCCGGCTCACCCGGCCAGACCCGTGGGCCGGCCTCGGCCAGGCCGCCTGCACGCTCGACCAGGCCCGTGCCCGACTGGCCGAGCTCGGCGGGCCCACCCCGAGCTGAGCAAGCCCGGCACGCGAACCGGCTTCTCGGCCGGCCCCGGGTGAAGGACGGCCGTCGGATACATCACGAGGCTGGCTGCCCGCGCTCGACCCCGGCCTGCTGAGCCGCCCAGCGCCTACCGACTGGAACCCTCGCCGCCAGGCTCGGGTCGCTTGACCAGCGGCACGGTCGCGACCCCCTCGCTCCCGAACAGCTCCTTGGTGCGCATCTTCACCGACTCGGTCTGGCTGCCGGCCGCGAACGCCACGGTGTCGTGGCCCAGCACCTCCGGGTCGACGTACACCTTGGCGCCAACCAGCGCCCCCAGCGGTGGCAGGGCACCCAGCTCGTAGCCGGCGAAGTCGCGGCCAAGCTCCTCCTCGGTGGCCAGCCGAGCCCGGTTGTCGCCCAGCGCCTCGCGGACCAGGTGCAGGTCCACGCGGCGCGAGGCGGGGATGACCATGAGCGCGTAGCGGGACGCCGTGCGCACCGCCAGCGTCTTCAGCACGTCGCCGGCGTGGATGCCGAGCGCCCGCGCCTCGTCGATGGACGTGTAGGCCTGCCGGTGGGGGATCACCTCGAAGGCGCAGCCCAACTGCTCGAGGTGCTCGGTCACCACCGACATCGCAGCCACCTCCCAGGCCGCGAGGCCCGCAGCGGCCACCCGGACGCCTTCCCGTCGAGGCCACGCGGCTGTCGCGCTAACCGTACACGCCGCCGGCCTCACTGCCGAGGGTCGTCCGGGCCGCGGACCGGCCTCCCGGCACGTTTTCTGCGCGCTGCCACCGACCGTGCCCCGCTCCGGTCCACTGCCGAGCTCGCGGTAGACCGGCAGCCCCAGCGTGTCGCGGTAGAACGCCCGGCTGCGCCTTGGCCGTCCTCCGAAGGTGTAGGTTGGCAAGGGTCGTTCGACGCCGACCAGGACGCAGTCCAGGGCGGTCAGTGGCCAGCAGCTTCCGCCGCGGCGACGACCTCCGGAACAATGGTTCTAGCTGCTTGGCAGCTGCGCGTGGTGGTCGGCCCCGGGTCGTCGGTGAGCGGGCGGCGCGCCTGCCGCAAGGGGCCGGCGAGGGTGGTGACGTGCACGATGAAGCCCAGGATCGACCGGACCCAGTTTGGCTCGGTCATCATCGACGGGAAGCTCTTCGAGCACGACGTGCTCATCCGGCTCGGCGGCAAGGTGGCGAGGCGGAAGAAAAAACTGTCCAAGGCCGTCTATGGCACCTCGCACATCATCTCGCTGGCCGAGGCCAGGCACGTCTACCAGAAGGGGGCGGCGAGGCTCCTCATCGGTGCGGGGCAGTACGGCACGGTTGTGCTGTCGGAGGAGGCGACCGCCTATTTCGCGCGGAACCGCTGCCAGGTGGAGCTGCTGCCGACGCCCGAGGTCATCCCGGCCTGGAACAAGGCCGAGGGCGCCGTGATTGGCCTGCTCCACGTGACCTGTTGAGGCGGACGGGGCCCGCGCGGCGGCCGGGTCGCGCAGGGAGCCTGCTGGATCGAGGGCTCGCGTCGGTCAGGGCAGCCGCACGTAGCCGTTGCGGGTCTTCCATCGGCTGGTTCGCTTGAGGCCGTCCAGGTCGGCCGCCCGGCGTGAACGTGCTCCGCCGGGCGGCCCGTGGGCTGGTCCCCTGCAAGGGGTGAGCGCCGCTGCTGCGTCAGCCTCGCCGGTAGCGCGCCACCGCCAGGGGGGCGAAGACCGCGACGATGCCCGCGGCCCACAGCAGCGACCGGGCGACGTAGAAGCCGGCGCCGTGGCCGAGCAGGGCTTCAGCGGCCGGGCCCTGGGTGAGCACGCGGACCGCGTCCACCATCACCGTGATGGGCTGGTGCTCTGCGAGAGCCTGCATCCAGCCCGGCATTGACTCGACCGGGACGTAGGCGCTGGACACGAACGTCAGCGGGAAGACCAGCAGCGCGAGCCCCTGGGCGGCCTGGGCGCTGCCGGCGAACAGCCCGAGGGTGATGAACAGCCACTCGAACGCGAACCCGAACACCACCAGCAGCCCGAACGCGGCCAGCGCGTCCAGTAGGGAGCCGTGGAGGCGGAAGCCGACGGCGAAGCCGATGGCCGTGGTGATGGCCAGGCCCCACACCAGCACGGCGGTGTCGGCCAGCGCCCGTCCGGCCAGCACGGCGCTTCTTGGGATCGGCAGCGAGCGGAGCCGGTCGACGAGCCCCTGCTCGAGGTCCTCGGCCACCCCGGCGGCGGCGCCCATGCCGGAGAACAGGATGGCGGTGGTGATGAACCCGGGCACGAGGAAGTCGACGTAGTCCAGGCCGCCAGCCCCGATCGCCCCGCCGAACACGTAGCGGAAGATCAGCAGGAACATGGCGCCCTGGATGGTGCCGACGACCACCAGCTGGGGCGTGCGCAGGTACTTCAGCAGGCCTCGCCTGGCGATGCCGAGCGTGCTGGCCCCCAGCGTGGCCGAGGGTTGGATGGGTGGTGCGATGGTTGCCACGTCGGTCTCCTCGCTCAGGTCTCAGGCCGCCGTGTGGCCGGCGGCGCTGTCGGGTGCTTGCTCGAGGGGCTGGCCGGTCAGCGCCAGGAAGACCTCGTCAAGGGTCGGGGGACGCAGGGCGATGTCGTCGACGGCGGCGCCGGCCGCGTCCAGCGACCGCAGGGCGTCGCGGAGCCGGCCGGTGCCGGCCGCGACACTGACGCTGACCCGGCGGGTGGCGTCCTCGACCTGCGGCCCGCCGTGGTCCAGGCCGGCAAGGGCTGCGGCCACCCTGGCCAGGTCGGCCCGGTCGCGCACGTGGACCTCGATCACGTTGCGGCCCGCCCGCTGCTTGAGCTCGGTGGGCGTGCCGGCCGCGACCACCCGGCCGTGGTCGATGATCACGATGCGGCCGGCCAGGTGGTCGGCCTCGTCCAGGTACTGGGTGGTGAGCAGGACGTCGGTGCCCCGCTCGACCAGGTCGCGGATGGCGTCCCACAGCTCGATGCGGCTGCGGGGGTCCAGCCCGGTGGTGGGCTCGTCGAGCAGCAGCAGCCGCGGCGCGCCGACCAGGCTCGCGCCCAGGTCCAGCTTGCGCCGCATCCCGCCCGAGTAGGTCCGCGCCAGCCGCCCGGCCGCGTCGGCCAGCCCGACCTGCTCGAGCACCTTGGCGCTGTTGGCGCGGGCCGACCGCGCGTCCTGCCCGAACAGGCGGGCCACCAGCTCCAGGTTCTCCCGTCCGGTCATGGCCGGCTCCACCGCGGCGGACTGGCCGGCCAGGCCGATGCTGCGCCGCACCGCCTGGGGCTCGCGGCGCACGTCGTGGCCGGCGACGCGCAGCTCGCCCGCGTCCGGGCGCAGCAGGGTGGCCACGGTGCGGACGAAGGTCGTCTTCCCGGCCCCGTTGGGGCCGAGCACGGCGAGGACCTGCCCCGGCTCGGCGACCAGGTCCAGCCCGTCGAGGGCGACGGTCTTGCCGAACCGCTTGCGGAGGCCCACGGCCTCGATGGTCGGGGTCATGCTGCCTGTCTCCTTTCCTGCGCTTCGCGCTGGCTACTCCGTGGTCACCTGCAGATGCACGGCGCCGCCGGCGACCTCGATGTCTGGTTCAGCGTCACCTGCCCGCCACGGCGCGCCCACGGCCGCAGCCAGTTGCGGGGGGAGAACCGCGGGTAGCGCACCGTCACGGCACCTCCGTCCACCGACACCGACGGGGCGGGCCGGTCGAACCGGGCCCGCAACAGCTCCGGGATCCTCGCGCTGCGGATGGTCAGCCGGGCCGCTCCGCGGGTGAACTCCAGCCGCCCGGTGCCCAGCGACCCGCGGGGAGCCGAGAACTGCTCGCCCGCCGCCGTCCGGAGCCTCGTCGAATTCGTCATGCCGGCCTCCTCCTGCCCGTCCGGCCCGTCCGGCCGGAACGCTCTTCAAGTCTGGAACGTAGTTCGAGTATGCCCGAACAAGGCTCGATTGTCAAACGTAGTTCTTGACCCAAACGATGTTCGCCTCTGGTACCATGTTCGCCATGGACACCCGGCCCGAACGAGCCGTCCCTGAGCCGCCCTGGAAGGCCGCCCCGCGCCAGCGCCCAGCCCGAACCCCCCTCACCCGGGAGGCCATCGTCGACGCGGCGCTGCGGGTCCTGGAGCGCGAGGGGACCGACGGGCTCAGCATGCGCCGGGTCGCCGAGGAGCTCGGGACCGGCCCCGCCTCGCTCTACTGGCACGTCGCCAGCAAGGACGAGCTGATCAACCTGCTGGTGGACCGGGTGGCCAGCGAGATCCAGGTCCCCCCGCCGGAACCCGCACGGTGGGAGGAGCAGCTCAAGGAGTGGATGCTCCAGGCCCGGCGGGTCTTCCAGCGCTACCCGGGCGTCGCGGGGCTCACCCTGGGTCGCATCCCCGTCGGTCCCAACCTTGTCCGGTGGACCGAGTGGCTCCTGGCCCTGCTGCGGGGCGCGGGGATCCCCGACCGCATCGCGGCCTACGCCGGCGACCTCGGGGGCCTGTACCTGGGCGCCTCCGCGTACGAAGAGGGGATGGCCCTGCCGTCGCCGACCGGCGAGGACCTCCCACCCGACGAGATCCTGGCGATGTTCCGCGGCTACTACGAGTCGCTACCGGCGGACCAGTTCCCCAACGTGCACGCGACACTGGACGAGCTGTTCAGCGGCGGGCCCGACGAACGGTTCGAGCTAGGGCTCGAGGTCATCATCCGCGGCCTGGCCTCCTACATCCAGCGCTGACGTCCGCGCTCGCCCCGGGCACCACGGCCCATGACAGCCTCGGTGGACAGACCAGAGTGCTGCCGAGGCCGAGGTCGTTCACTGCGCCGACGGCCGTTGCGAGCCTGTGCCTACGGAACATCGCTCCTCCCCTTGTCGAGCTGTGGCGGCACGCGCGGCCCTGGTCGGTGTCGTTATGGCTGTGGCGGCACGCGCGGCCCTGGTCGGTGTCGTGATGGCTGTGGCGCCGTGACGGCGTGGGTGATGAGGTCGATCTCGTCGGTGACCGGGGTCGGTTCGCCGGTCTCCCCGCGGAAGTAGCGGTGGAAGGCGCGGTCGTGGCAGAGGCTGACGACCAAGGCGGCTGCGGCGTGGCAGTCGGCGTCGGGCGCGATGCGCCCGAGTTCGCGCTCGGCGAGCAGGTAGCGCTCGATGGGGTGGGGTGCGAACGGCCCAGCCGAGAGGGCGCCGGTGCGCAGCTCGTGCCGCAGCGCATCGAGCAGGTCGGTGTCGGAGAAGGCGGCGGCGAACAGCGGGACCAGCTCGTCGAGGATGGCCGCGACGCGGCGGGCGAAGTCCCGGAGGTTGCCGGCGACGGTGTCCTTGCCGGCGTGGGAGGGGAGGTCTGCGAGGGGCTGGGAGAGGGTGTGCGCGCGCCGGAGGATGGATCGGGCGAGGAGCTGGAGCCGGTTGTCGAGGTAGTTGTACAGGGTGCCGGCGCCGATGCCGGCTTCCTCGGCGATGGCTCGGGTGGAGGCGGCGGCGAGGCCGTGGCTGGCGATGACGCGATGGGCGGCGTCCAGGATGTGGTCGCGGACCGCATCATGGACGCCGGCGGTGGACGCCATGACGTGGGCGGGGAGTGGCCTAGGCATCCCGGTACCGTTCGCTGAAGACGGCGATGCTCATCATCGCGACCCCGTACGCGGCAAGGACGACCGCGGCCGTCGGTTGGGCGAGCAACTCCTGGTTGGGGGCACGCACGAGCGCTTGCCCGGCGGCCGCGGGCAGCCAGCGTCCCAGGTCGGGGAGGAATCCGACGGCGATGTGCTCGACGACGAACAGCCAGGCCAGCCAACCGACGATGGCGGCGACCTGGTTGCGGACCAGGCTCCCGGTTGCGGCGCCGAGGGCCCCGAAGAGCGCGGCGTACAGCACGGCACCGGCCAGGGTGGACCATCCCTCGGAGGAGCCGAGGGGGAACGTATAGCCCTCCAGCCGGTAGCTCACATTCGCGACCGCGATGGAGACGCCAACAGCGAGGGCGCCGAAGGCGACCCCGGCCAGGGTGGCGACAGTCAGCTTGGCGGCGATCACCCGCCACCGGCGCGGGGTGGTCAGGAACGTGTCGGTCGCCGTGCCTTGGCGGTACTCGCCGGCGGAGATGATGATGCCGAGCGCCAGCACGAAGATGGCGCCGTTCGCCGAGACGTTCAGGACCGCGCGTACGCCGCGGTCGGACTCAAGGTCCAGGGTCGCGCTGTCGGCCCCGACGATGACCGCGCTGGCGACGGCGAGGGCGCTGACCGCCACGGTTGCGGCGAGCAGCGCCCAGGTCGTCCTGGTGGTCCGGAGCTTGAGGAGCTCTGCGGCAAGGAGGTCCGTCACGGCCGCACCTCCGTGCCGGTGAGCTGGAGGAACAGCTCCTCCAGCTGTCTGGTGGACGGCTCGGTCGACAGTTCGGCCAGCACGATCCCTTCTCGGGCCGCGGCCCGGCCGACCTCGGCCGCGGAGGCGCCGTGGATCACTAGACGGTCGCGCCCGTCGCGTCGGACGCGCCAGCCCTCGGTCTTGGCGAGCTCGCCGAGCCGAGCGGGGTCGGGAGTGCCGACCACGACGGCTCGGTCCGCCCCGGACAGCGCAGCGGCCGTCCCCTCGTGGACGATCTGGCCACGGTCGATGATCACCACCCGGTCGGCGACCGCTTCGACCTCGGCGAGGACATGGCTGGAGCACAGCACCGTGCGGCCCTGCGCCGCCCAGTCGCCGAGCAGCCGACGCAGCCACGCCATGCCGGCCGGGTCCAGGCCGGTCGCCGGCTCGTCCAGGACGAGCACGGGGGATCGCCGAGCAGCGCACCGGCCAGGGCCAGGCGCTGCCGCATGCCGTGGGAGTACCCGCCCACCCTGCGGCCGGCCGCCGCCGCCAGCCCGACGACCTCGAGCACCTCATCGGCCCGCCGCCGCGGTAGCCCGGCGGCCCGAGCGATGACGCGGAGGTGGTTGCGGCCGGTCCGGCCCGGGTGGAAGCCCGTCGTGTCCAGCACCGCCCCCACCGTCCGGCGCGGGGAGGCCAGCTCGCTGTACCGCACGCCGTCGATGCGCGCGCTGCCGGCATCGGGCCGCGCCAAGCCGAGCAGGATCCGTAGCGTGGTCGTCTTGCCCGCGCCGTTGGGACCCAGGAACCCGGTGACCGTCCCTGAGGGTGCGGTGAAGCTGACGCCCTCGACGGCCAGCGTCGGGCCGTACCGCTTGCTCACGTCTCTGACCTCGATCATCCAGGCTCGGCCTTCTTCATGAGCGAGCGTTCATAATGTGGCCTGTATTCTGGGCGAGTGCTCACTACGCTGTCAAGACTCAATCCAGGACGCACCCTCGGGTGCATCAGCGACGCTGCACGACCGGTCCGGGGGCGGGCAGGACGACCTCAGGACCCGCTTCACGCGGGCGACGACTCCCGGCCTGCTCGCGATGCAAGGCGGGCCCGCCGCTGGTGACTGGGCCCTCACCGTACGTGACCTGGCGGCCAGAGACGTTGGCAGCCTCGATCGTTGGACGCTGCGCCTCACGACCGCCGGCGCCTGAGGTAGCGCGCGGTCAGGTCAAGCCTCGGGCGTGGCCTACGACGACTGCGGAGGTGTCCAGTTGCCGACAACGCCGTGGCGAGAGGGTGGCTGACTGGTATGATGACCACATGTCTATCCAGATGACCGCCACCGAGGTGAAAGCCAAGATCCTCTCCCTGCTGGACGCCGTCGCCGCTGGGGAGGAGATCGAGATCACCAAACACGGCCACACTGTGGCCCGCCTGGTGCCCGCCCAAGGCCCCCACGCCTTGAAAGGCAAGCTGACCGGGGTGGCGATGAGCACCGCCGACGACGAGAAGCTGTTCAGCACCGAGGCAACCTGGGACCTGCCGTGACCACCGTCTTGCTCGACACCCACGTCGTGCAGTGGTGGTCCGCCGAACCCGAGCGGCTCAGCGACACCGCGACCAAGACAGTGGCTGCAGCCGACCAGCTCGCGGTCGCCGCGATCTCCTGGTTTGAGCTGGCATGGCTGGCAGCGCACGAGCGGATCATGGTGACCATTCCCCTCCGGTCGTGGCTGGAACAACTCGCCGATGAAGTGCAGACCCTCGGGGTGACGCCCGCGATCGCCGCAACCGCGGTGTCGCTGCCGTCGTCGTTTCCAGGCGATCCTGCCGACCGGTTGATCTACGCGACCGCTGTGGAGCATGGCTGCCTCCTGGTCACCAAGGACCGCCGGCTGCGCAGCCACCGCCGCCCACGACCGGTGACCGTCTGGTAGCGCCCTGTTGGCAACCGTAGATCACCTCAACGGGAGCTGGCCAGGTCCTCAAGGAGGTCTTCGAGGACGCGCTCCTCTTCCACCTGACTGACAGGCGCTGCATGGCCTCGGTGAGCTCCGGTTCCCACACGGCCTGGACAGGTGTGCCTTAGAGCGGGCCGCCCGCGGCGGCGCGGCGACCCGGTCGACGTGCATGCCGTGCCGCATTCCGCCTGGGTCAGCCTGGTCGCCGACGCCGGCCGGCAGGTGGTGCTCGGCGGCACGGCGGCCGCCCACGCCGTCGGCATCAGCCGCCCCCTGGCCGCCTACCACCTCGACAAGCTGGTCGACGACGGCCTGCTCGAGACCCGCTACCACCGCCTCGGCGGCAACCCGCCCGTCCGAGCGGTGCTGGACCCACAGCCCGGGCATCCGTGAGCCGCTCTCCCACCGCGCATCGAAGCGCGACAATGGGCCGCTGACACCGCGCCGTTCGTTTCGGGAGTTGACCAGTGACCTGGCGGACCGGCGACGCGGCTTTGGTGCACACGTTGGGGGCGCTGCCGCGTCGGAGACCGGCCATCCCGTTGGCTCGTCGGCGCCGAGCTGATCACACAGTGGTGGGATGGAATGGCCCTTGCGCCTCCGGCTCCCCGGCCGGGCGGATGGGCAGGCCCGCCGCCTGCCACGCCGCAAACCCGCCGATGACATCGGTGACGTTGCTGGCACCAAGGTCGAGAAGGGTACCGACGGCCAGACTCGACGAATAGCCCTGAGCACACAGCAGGATCAGCGGGGCGTCCATGCCGCTGACCGCTGGATGGGTGGCCCCAGCGGCTGGGTCGACCCGCCACTCCAACACGGTGCGGTCGATCGCCACCGCCCCGGGGATGTCGCCATCCCGGCGTCGCTGCGTGTCGGTGCGGGTGTCGATGAGCAGCGCGCCGGCCTGCATGGCGGCGAACGCCTCAGCGGGTTCGAGCCGGCGGAAGCGCGCCCGGGTACGCGCCAGCAACTCGTCGATCGTCTGCCGCCGCCCGGTCATGGCCCACCCCCAAAGTAGGCGGTCGAAGAAGCCGGCCAGGACACATCCCACGGCTGGGTCTGTCGAGCACCTGAGCGCCCGAGCCTGAAGCTAGCCGGGGCTATCCAGCCACGGGTTGCGCAAGTCGAGGTACCGCAGATCGCCCAGCAGGCTGAAGACCTCCGCGAAGCTCGGGTCCGACTCAGCCGGGTGCTCCCGCTCGAAGCGCCGCGCCTCTTCCTCGGAGGTGAAGTAGACCGTCTGGGTGAAGTCACCCGGGCGGTCAGCGTGCTCGGCCACCGTCATCCCGAGGATCTGCGGGGCCTGCTCGGCCAGCACCGCCTCCTGGGCGCGGCCGAGGGCGGCCAGGCGCTCCATGTCCTGGGTGTGGCCCTGGATGACCTGCACGAAGCCGGCCTCGTCCGACCCGCCACCCTGGTAGGTGTGCACCCGGGTCGAGTCGTGGAAGGCGACCTCGGCCAGATGCCTGGCCGCCTCGGTCCACCAGGCGCCCTGCTCGGGGCGGTCGCTGTTGCGGCGCGCCAGCTCCTCGGACTGGAAGCGGACCACGGCGATGAAGCGGCCGTCGTCGGTGACCCCCGACGTGGAGCCGAGCCAGCCTTCGGCGCCGGGCTGGAGCTCAGCCTTCCAGCGGTCCATCTGGCTGCGGATGCCGTCCGGGTTGGTGGCTCGGCCCTGAATGATCTGAATGAACACGCTGCCCCCTCGGCGATGGCCGGAATCGATGCCGATGACCTGGAACGTTCGACCGCGCAGCCGCTCCCGCGGGGCTTGGTCGGCGAGCCGTCAGCTCGGCGGCGGTGGTGGCACCAGACCGAGCTGCATCATCACCGCGCTCACGTCGAAGATCCCGTAATGCTCCTCGAACCGAGACCAGCGGGCACCTGGTCTGATCCGGGGGTGTGGGCCGTGAAGTCCGCAGCGATCAGGTCGTCCAAGGCCGCGTAGTCCTTACGGTTATATGCCTCCTCGATACGGCGGACGACCTCGGTGTTGTCCACGTCCGTCCTCCTTTCGTCGCGTAAATCGAGAACCTACGCCGGGTGGGATGGGCGCGCAAGTGTCATCGGATCCTAAATGCTTCCAGGGCCTGGCCGATTATAAGCCCATGGTTCGGGCAAAGAAGTTTTGGCCGATTTGGCTCCATGCGAGAAAAATCAAAGAAATGTTGAATTCAGTCCGAATGGCGAAGTCTGGTCGGTCACTAGCAAAGAATGACCAGTCATCGCGTTCGAGTTTGCCCAACCGTGTCGAGATGGGTGAGCGGGTGCGCGCGGCGGTCGAGCGCCCCTCGAGGCCGTCAGCCGCGCCGCGGCCCGGCGATGCCACATCGGGCGGGAGGGACGGAGGCCGTCAGCGGTGCTCGCGGCGGAAGCCCGGGGCATAGCGGATGTAGCTCGCGAAGGTGAACAGGGCGAGCAGCACGCCTCCGGCGACGAGTCCGTACCCGGCGTAGTAGATCGCCGGCTTGCCCGGGGGCGGCGGCGCGCCGGTGGAGGGCGTCGCGACCACGTTGCTGCCGCCCCCGCCGTTCGACGGTGCGGTCGTCGTGGTCCCGGGGCCGCCCTTGCCGACCTGGATCGTGCCGGTCATGCCGAGGGCGTAGTGGATCTCGCAGAAGAACGGGTAGGTACCCGCCGTAGGGAACTTGACCGTGCAGGAGTCGCCGACCTTGGTCATCTGGGGCAGCTGGCACTTCGAGGTGTCGAACCGGTTGTCCTTGGCGGTCGGGGAGGTCCCCGACCCGACCGGGTGGGTCGCCCCGCCCGCGACCTTGAAGGTCACCGACTCCCCTGGCTGGATCGTGAGCGTGGAGGGCACCCACTTGTTGTCTGCCGTGCCGTCGATCTCCTTGGCGCCCTGCGCCTGGGTGGACTGGGCGGCGACCGGGCTGGGGGCCAGCGCGATCAGGACGGCGCCGAGGGCGGCGAGGGCGATGGCCAGCGCGATGAGACGGGCGAGGCGGCGGACAGGGATGGACATGGTCCTGCTTGTGTTCCTGTTCACGCGGCGTCCTCGGTGATGTCGGTCTTCGGCCCGACCGTGACGACGTTCCTGCTCATCCGCGCCCCAACCGTCACCTTGGTCTGGTCCCTTCCATCGGCGGCGACCCTGACGTAGTCGCGTTCGGTGAGGATCCCGGCAGGCCCGTCCACACCGCGGACCAGGACCGACGAGATGCCGTGCTCGCGAAGCACCCGCGCCGCCGCCATTCTCGGCCCGTGCTCGTGAGGAGAGGATGAGAGTTGCTACCGTGACAGGGCCGCGCGGCCTTCTCTGCCCCATAGCACACAATCACCAGGGCCGCGACCGGGTCGCCCACCACCAGCCCACCGCCGCGCTACCCAGCGCCCCGGTCCGGCCCGTCTCTGCAGCCAGCAGCAACCGGGGACCAGTCGCCCCAACAGGAGCGAAACACCGTCTTAGGGAGGTCGACCTGGCTCAAGTGTGGCGTCGCCGCAACGGTGGGTTGACAGGTGATGTGACGTGGCCGTGGCCGCCGCGTCTCGCGACCACGCGACGCCGGCGTTAGGGATGCGTCAAGAAGCGGCTCAGCGGCGTTAGGAGTGCGTTAAGACGCGACCGCTTGGTATGGCGCCTGGCGTACACCGCCGATAGAGGGCTCTGGGCCATGCGAGTGACCGGGAGCCTGGGCGGCCGCGGCAGGGAGGGCGGGTTGACGCAGCGGACTGCACCGAGAGAGCCGGGGTCGGCGCCGGCACCCGCGGCGGCCTTTGAGCCGATCGGCTACCAGTCGCCGACCTACCGGTTGAAGAACCTTCTGGTCGGGCCGCCGCTGGCCACCTCACAGCTGGTGCATGAGCGGCTGCGCAAGCTCGTCGCCCTGGCGGTGTTCTCGTCGGATGCGATCAGCTCGACCGCCTACGGCACCGAGCAGATCATGCTGGTCCTGGTCGCCGCCGGGGCGGCGGCGACCGGGCTGGCGTTCCTGATCGCGCTGGCGATCGGCGGGCTGCTGGCCATCCTGATTCTGTCCTACCGGCAGACGATCGCGGCCTACCCATCTGCCGGCGGGGCCTACGTCGTCAGCCGGGACAACTTCGGGCCCAGGTGGGTCGCGGTGGCCGGGTCCGCCCTGCTGATCGACTATGTGCTCACCGTGGCGGTGAGCGTGACCAGCGGCGTGGCCGCCCTGACGACCGCGTTGCCGCAACTGCAGCGACTCGTCCTGCCGCTGTCGCTGGCCGCGATCGGGCTCATCATGTGGGCCAACCTTCGCGGGGTGCGCGAGTCGGGCCGCATCTTCGCGGTGCCGACCTACCTGTTCGTCGGCTCGTGCGCGATCATGCTGCTGGTCGGCCTGGGCCGCCTGGTCACCGGGCACCTCGACCCGATCCCGGCCGCCGGCACCGCCCCGCTGCCCCCGGCGGCCGCGTCGGTGGGGCTGCTGCTGGTCCTGCACGCCTTCGCCGCCGGCTGCACCGCGCTGACCGGGGTGGAAGCCATCTCCAACGGCGTGCCCGCGTTCCGGCCCCCGGAAGCCCGCAACGCCCGCCGGACGCTGGTGGCGATGGGGGCGATCCTGGGCAGCCTGTTCATCGGGGTGAGCTTCCTGGCCGTCCAGGTGGGCGTTCGCCCCTATGAGAGCGGCAACCCGACCCTGATCGGGCAGCTCGCCCGCTGGGTCCTCGACGGCTCGACCGCCGGCCACGTCTTCTTCTACGTGTTCCAGGCGGCGACGCTGGCCATCCTGATCCTGGCCGCCAACACCTCCTACGCCGACTTCCCTCGGCTCGCCTCCTTCGCGGCCGGCGACGCGTTCCTGCCGAGGCAGTTCACCAAGCGCGGCCACCGGCTGGTGCACTCCAACGGCATTCTCGCCCTGTCGGTAGCCGCCGCGGCTGTCGTCGTGGCGTTCAAAGCCAACTACAACCGCATGCTGCCGCTGTACGCCATCGGGGTGTTCACCTCGTTCACCCTGTCGCAGGCGGGCATGACCCGCCGGCACCTGCGCCTGCGGGAGCCGCGCTGGCGCTACGGCGTCCTGGTGAACGGCACCGGCGCGGTCGCCGCGATCGCGCACGCACTGGCCGTCGCCACGCCGCGAGGTCCGCTTCCATCCGCCAGCAGGACACAACCGGCCGGCGCCGACGACCGGCATGCCCGTGGCTGAGCGCTCCGCCAGCCCGCCGGCTGGCGACCGGCTGGCCGCGGCCCCACCGGGTCTTCCGACCGACGGGCAGCCGGGCGCGCCGGGGCCGCCCGTCCCGGGCGAACTGCCAACCGACCATCCACCCGCGACTGTCACGCCGCCGGGTCGTCGCCGGCCTGCTGCTGGTCGCCATCGGACCTCCCGGGCTGACGCTGCTCCTGGCCAATCTCCGCAGCCACATCGACCTGCCAGGCGTGCTGCTCATGTACCTGCTGGTCATCGTCATCGTCGCCGCTGTCGGCGGGGCGCTCCCGGCGGCGGTCGCCGCGGTTGCCGGGTTCCTGCTCGCCAACTGGTACTTCACGCCGCCGTTTCACCGACTCGCGATCGCCGAGCGCAAGAACCTGCTCGCCCTGGTCGTGTTCCTGATCGTCGCCGGGGTGGTGAGTGTGCTGGTCGACGCGGCCGCGCGCCGCACCGCCGAGGCCACCCGCGCGCGGGCCGAGGCCGCCGCCCTGGCCAGCCTTGGCGCCACCCTGCTGCAGGGCGACGACCCCCTGCCCGAGCTGGTCGAGCAGCTCCGCTCGGCGTTCGCGCTGCAGGGCGTGGCGGTGCTGCGGCGTGACCGCCAAGGCTGGCGCGTCGAGGCCAGCGCCGGGCCGGCGGCGCCGATCCGGCCCGAGTACGCCACCGACGCAATGGGGCTGGACGACATCACCACGCTGACGCTGCTCGGCCGACGCCTGACCGGCGACGACCGCCGGGTCCTGCGCGCCTTCACCGACCAGCTCGCGGTCGCCCTGGAGAGCCGGCGGCTGGCCCGCGCGACCGCCGACGCGGTCGCCCTCGCCGAGGCCAACCAGCTGCGCACCGCCCTGCTTCAAGCGGTCTCCCACGACCTGCGCACCCCGCTGGCCTCGATCAAGACCTCGGTCACCAGCCTGCTCCAGCACGACGTGACCTGGCCCCCGGAGGCGACCCGCCAGTTCCTCGCCACCATCGACGAGGAGACCGACCGACTCAACACGCTGGTCGGCAACCTGCTCGACATGAGCCGCCTGCAGACCGGCGCCCTCAGCGTGCTCAGCCGCCCGGTCGGGCTCGAGGAGGTGGTGCCGGCCGCCCTGGCCGGGCTGGGAGGACACGGCCGGGGGGTCGAGGTCGACGTCCCCGAGACCCTCGCCCGGGTGCGGGCCGACCCGGCCCTGCTGGCGCGGGCGATCGCCAACGTCGTCAGCAACGCCGTGACCTGGTCGCCGCCTGGCCGGCCGGTCCGCCTGGCCGCCCAGGAGCATGCCGGCCGGGTGCAGCTACGCGTGATCGATCACGGGCCCGGCATCCCAGCCGAGGACCGGCAGCGGGTCTTCCAGCCGTTCCAGCGCCTGGGTGACAACGCCAACCACACCGGGGTCGGGCTGGGCCTGGCCGTCGCCCGCGGCTTCGTCCAGGCGCAGGACGGTGAGATCCGGCTCGAGGAGACCCCCGGCGGCGGACTCACCGTCGTGTTCGACCTGCCAGCAGCCAGCCACCCCGCCCCCCCGCCCGGCGACCGTCGCCCGGCGCAGGACGCGCGGCCATGAGCCACATCCTCGTCGTCGACGACGAGCCGCAGATCCTGCGCGCCCTTGCCATCAACCTGCGCGTCCGCGGCCACGAGGTCACCCTCGCGGCCACCGGCGAACAAGCGCTCCAGCACGCAGCCCGCGCCCACCCCGACGTGGTCATCCTCGACCTCGGCCTGCCCGGGATCGACGGCCTCGAGGTCATCCGGGGGCTGCGAGGCTGGAGCCAGATGCCGATCATCGTGCTGTCGGTCCGGGAACGCGAGGCCGACAAGGTGGCCGCCCTCGATGCGGGCGCCGACGACTACGTCACCAAACCCTTCGGCATCAACGAGCTGCTCGCTCGCCTGCGGGCCGCCCTGCGGCGCAGCGCCCCCGGGGCGGAAGCGGCCGCCGTGGAGACACCAGACTTTCGGATGGACCTGGCGGCCAAGCGGATCACCACCAACCAGGGCGAGGTCCGCCTCACCCCAACCGAATGGCACCTGGTCGAGGTGCTGGCACGCAACCGCGGCAAGCTCGTCAGCCAACGCCAGCTCCTGCAAGAGGTCTGGGGCCCCCAATACGCCGAGGCAGCCAACTACCTGCGGGTCTTCATGGCCCAGGTACGCCGAAAGCTGGAGCCGGACCCGGCCCGACCCCGCTACTTCATCACCGAACCCGGCATGGGCTACCGCCTTGAGCCCGACCCATGATGTAGCGACCATGGCTCGACTCCCGAGGGCAGGGTGTCCTCCGCGCACGACCGCCCCAAGCCGGCCCCACCTCGCCATCAGCGCAGCCGGGCTCCCAACCAACTCTCCCTCGCTTCGCGCCTCTCTCAACGATCCAGAGGAGAGCGCATAACTGGACGCCAGGAGAGCCCATAACTTCGGGCCTCGAGGTCGTCCTGGCCGGGCTCCTGCCAGCGCGGCAGCTGCGGGACCCGCCGGATCAGCTCGAACGCCTCGTCCACCATGGCGCCGTGGATGGCCGGGCCGTGGCAGCTGGACAGCACCTCGATGCCCAGGTTCTGGACGTGGTCGACGTAGGCGTGGAACTTCGCCTGGTCCAGCCACAGGTGCCAGGGGTGGTTCAGCCGGTTGATCAGTAGCACGCCCTCGCGCCAGGCGGCCCGGTCCAGCTCGGCGGCGTCGGTGGCCGGGTGCGGGACGTTGGCGCCGAAGGAGTCCACCGACCAGTAGACCCGGGTGGTGGTGTCCAGCAGCCCGCGGGTGGTCGGGTTGTCGAAGAACGACGGGCGCACCGCCACCAGGGTGCGGTCGCCGGCCTGGAAGCTCTCGCCGTCGCGGACCCAGCGAACCCGGTCGAACGGCATCCAGAAGTCCTCGCTGTCGATCCCGTAGCGGGCCATCGAGAACCAGGTGGTCACCAGCGTCGCGTTGGGGCAGGCGTCCATCACCTGCCGCAGGTTGCCGGCGTGGTCGTGGTCGTCGTGGGTGAGGAACACCCAGCGGACGTCGGCCGGGTCCACCAGGTTCCAGGCGTGCTCCAGCCACTGCGCCCGGTAGGAGGGGGCGCCGGTGTCGACCACCACCGGCTCCCTGCCGGTGATCACTACTGGCCCCGGGCCTGGAGGAGGACGGCTTCGCCGTGGACGTGGCGGCCAATGGCGAGGACGGCGTGTGGGTACGCGCGTGAGAACGACTACGACGCGATCGTCCTGGACCTCATCCTGCCCGGCATCGACGGGTTCGCGGTTCTGGAGGACCTGCGTACGGCCGGCCGGTGGGCCCCGGTGCTGCTGCTGACAGCCCGCGACGCCGTCGAGGACCGGGTCCGGGGGCTCGATCTCGGCGCCGACGACTACCTCACCAAGCCCTTCACGTTCCCGGAGCTGCTCGCCAGGCTCCGGGCCCTGCTGCGCCCGGGGCGCGCGGGAACGGCCGGCGATCCTAACGGTGGGCGACCTCACGTTGGACCCCGCCCGCCGCGTGGTGCGCCGCGGAGGAACGCCGATCGCGCTGACCGCCAAGGAGTTCGCCCTGCTGGAGTGCTTCATGCGGCAACCGGAACGGGTGCTGTCCAAGACCGACCTGGTCGAGCATGTGTGGGACTTCGCCTTCGAGGCGGATTCCAACGTGGTCGAGGTGTACATAGGGTACCTGCGGCAGAAGATCGACCGGCCCTTCGGGCGGCGCTCCCTGGAGACGGTGCGCGGGGCCGGCTACCGGTTGCGGGACGACCGTGCGGAGACGGGCACCCCTTAGGCTGCGGCTGACCCTGGCCTTCGCCTTGGGCATGGCCACGGTCCTGGCCGCGCTCGGCGGGTTCCTCTACGTGCGGCTGGGCGCGGAGCTGCTTCGCGGGATCGACCTAGAGCTGCGGTCCCACGCCGGAGTCATCGTCTCTGCGCTGGGTGAGCGGGGACCGGTCCCCATCGACGCCGGACGCAAGCTGATCGATCCCGACGAAGCCTTCGCGCAGATCCTCGACCCCTCGGGAGGCATCGTAGAGGCCACACCGGCGGTAGCGGCCACGCCGATGCTGCCTCCATCGGCCATGCGCTCGATCTCGGGGCCGACGTTCCTAACGCGCCGGGTGAGCGGTGTGGATGACCCGGCCCGCCTCCTCGCCGTTCCGGCAGGAGCACCGGGACGCCCCGTGGTGGTCGTGGTCGGCGCCACCTTGGGAGACCGCTCGGAGGCCCTGGGCCGTCTGCTGCTCCTGCTGGCCTTCGGGGGACCGGTCGCGCTGACCCTGTCCTCGGTGGCGGGGTGGGCGGTCGCGGGCGCGGCGCTCCGGCCGGTCGAGCGGATCCGGGTAGAGGCGGCGGCCATCTCCGAGTCCGAACCCGACCGGCGGCTTTCTGTGCCGGACACCGGCGATGAGCTGGCTCGGCTGGCGGACACCCTCAACGCCATGCTCGGCCGCCTGCAGGAAGCGCTGGAGCGGGAGCACCGGTTCGTCGACGAAGCCAGCCACGAGCTGCGGACCCCCTGGCCGTCTTGAAGGCCGAACTCGACCTGGCCCGGGCCCGCCCCCGAAGCCCGGCAGAGCTCCAGGCCACCGTGCATACCGCCGCCGTCGAGACCGACCGGCTCGTCCAACTCGCCGAGGACCTGCTGGTCCTCGCCCGGACAAGACGAGGGCGCCTTCCCCTGCGGCGGGTCCCGGTCTCCCTCCGCCAGCTCCTGGTCGAAAGCGCCACGCCCTTCCAAGCGCAGGCCCGGACCGTTGGGTCGCGGATCAAGGTCGTGGCACCTGACGAGCAGGTCCGCCTCGACCCGGTCCGAATCCGGCAAGCCGTGCAGAACCTGCTGGACAACGCCATCCGCCACGGCAGTGGCAGGGAGCCCATTCTAGTGACCGCCCAACGAGACGACGGCGTGGTGCGGATCGAGGTGGAGGATGGCGGACCCGGCTTCCCGCCCCCAGTCCTCGATCGGGCCTTCGAACAGTTCTCGCGCGGCTCACCCTCGGCCGACGGCGAGCCCGGAGCCGGGCTTGGCCTCGCCATCGTCAGGGCAGTGGCCGAGGCGCATGGCGGGCATGCCACCGCAGCCAACTCCAAGACGGGTGGCGCCCGCGTCGTCCTCGTCGTCAAGGTGTGATCGACGTGCCGCGAGGTCAGGCGGTGACCCTGTGTACGGTCAGGCGTCGCGACCTGCCGTCGGCGGGCGCGGCGCCTGCGCTGCATCCTTGGCGAGCGTTGCGTCCGGGTCGGTAGGTCAGGCGGCAACGGCCTGCTGCTGTCGTGGAGCCGTCTGATGGTCGGTACGGTCAGGGCTTGCCGCTCGACCACCTTGCAGTCACGGAGCCCTGATCACGCCAGCAGTCGCTACGACACCACGATCGTGGCATGCATCGACGGGTGGATGGTGCAGTGGTAGGCGAAGCTGCCCGCCTTGGCGAAGGCAAATGAGAACCTCGCGCCCGACGGCATGGGATGGTCGAACGCCCCCCCGTCGGCGGTTACGGTGTGCGCAACGCCCTGCTTGTTGGTCCAGGTGACCTTCCGGCCCACCTTTACCTTCAGGGTCGCCGGTGAGAAGGCGAAGTTGTCGATGGCCACCGCGGTCCCGCTGGCCGTGGTGCCAGCGGAGCTGCTGGTCGGACCGCCGCCATAGGCGCGGCCGCCTCTGGTGCCCGACGGGGCCGTGGTCGCCGGCGAGGCGCCGCCGCCGTACCCTCCGGAGCCCGAGGTGTTGCCGCCGCAGCCGGCGGCGAGCGCTCCTGCGGCTGCGAGCATGGTCAGAGCGATGAGGGTGCGGCGCATGGATCCGAACCTCCCGGGATGCGACCTTAACTGCTGTACTCCTGTGAAACCGCGCCGCGGGCCTGCTGGTTCCCAAGCCGCTCCCCGGACTCTTGGCCAGCAAGAGCCGGACGTCCAGGCCGCGCCAGCGCCGCCTGGCGTAACGGCCCTCGACCGCGCCCAGCCCGGCGATCGCGGCCAGGGCGCCGCCCGGCTCGGCGCCGAGCAGCACCGCCGCCGCCCATGCAGCCGCGGTGTCCTGCGCGTAGCCGTCGGTCGGCACCGGCAGCCGGGCCCGCCACGTGCGGCCGAAGCCGTCCAGGCTGGCCAGGCCGTCGTCGTGCCTGACCTTCACGGTGGCCGGCAGCGGGCTCCAGGAGCACCGGCCGCACCCGCCCGGCGGGTCCGGGCCGGCCCGGCGACACCCGCCGGCCGTGCGTGTCCGGCGCCCGCCACGGGCTGGCGTACGCAGGGCAGGTGATCCGCAGTTCCATGGGCGCCATCCTTGTCCGCCGGGTGCCTGGCACGCTTCTACCCGGTCGACGGTGAAGGGACGATGAGAGCCGGCCCCCGGGCCGCATGCGCCGGCGGGCGCCGGAGCCGGTCGAGAGCTCGGCGCCGCGGCACATGGGGAGTCCACCGGTGCCCGTCGTGGCCGAGGGTGGGCTGGACCCGGCCGGGCAGAGGGCCCGACCGCCGTATCAGCTGCCGTGCCGTCGGTCCAGGGCCCGTCAGGCTCTCGTCCTCGCCACATCTCAGGACCTGTTCGGCTCGGCGTCGGCCAGCGCCGCGGCGGTGACGAACCGGAGACCCTTGGCCAGGACCCGCTCGACCGCGGCCGGAAGGGCCGCGACCTCGACCGACCGGCGCGCCCGCAGCAGCCGCGCCGCCGCGCTCCCGCGGGCGAAGGTTCCCCTGCCGATCCCGTCGTGCAGGGCCACGATGTCGCCCGCTCCTACTGTGCCCGCGAGGTGGTCCGCGACCGCCCGTGGGGTCCCCACCCCGGCCGGGCCGCGCGCCACCGACCACAGCAGGATGTCGCACTCGAGTTCGGCGGCCTCGACGGCCACCCCGGTCAGCTCGCCGCGAGGCGGGCGGAAGAAGCGCGGCCGAACGCCGGCCGTGTCCCGGACCGCCCGGAGCCCGCGCTCCACCTGTCGGCGGGTGGCGGCTGCCGACTGGAAGGCCAGGTCCTGGTGGGTCCAGGTGTGGTTGCCGAGCTCGTGGCCGGCGCCCGCCACCGCCCGGAGCAGGTCGTCGTGCCTGACCGCGTTGTAGCCCATGACGTTGAAGGTGGCATGGACGCCGTAGCGGGCGAGCACCTCGAGGATCCGCGGCGTGAACTCCGGGTCGGGGCCGTCGTCGAAGGTGAGTGCGAGCACCGGCTCGCGGGTCGGCACCGACCAGATGATCTGCTGACGACCGAGCCGTCCGCGCGGGTCGTCGGGGATGGCGAAGGCGGATCGTTCCCGGCCACCCTGGTCCTGGCGCCGGATGTCGTAGGAGGAACCGGCGAGGGCCAGCCCGGCCGCACCCAGTGTCGCCCTGGCGAGGATCGTGCGGCGGTCCATGGCAACCTCAGCCAGGCCGCCAGCGTGCAGGATGCCGCCCTGGTAGGAGAACGGCCCGCCGTCGTCCAGCCGGAAGGGGTGGCCGCGGGGCATGCTGCCGCCTCCTCGGGGTCAGGGCCGGGGCCGGGGTCGGGGTCGGAGTCGGGCGGTGCCGCAGGCCCGGCTGGGGACGGCGCTGGCCGCCAGCCGCGCCCGGGTGGGGTCGAGCCGCCACCGCGGCCACCGGGCTGACCGCAGCACGAGGGCACCGCCGACCCCGATCGCTGCCGCGACCGGGTGCTCGATGGTGGCCAGGTTGGGGGCGAGGGCCAGGTCGATCGCCAGCCCGGCGGTCAGGACCACGGCGACCGGCAGCGACCGGGTCGAGGTGGCCAGCGCGGCGACCGCGGTCACGATCACTGCGGAGGTGCCGACGTCGAGGCCGGCGAGGCTCCCGCCGGGCCCCGCCCAGGCCAGCCAGCACAGGTCGGCGAGGACGGTGGGGAGGAGGTGGCCGAGGGCGCCGATGGTGAGCAGCCGCCGGCTCCCGATGACGGCTTCCAGCGGGCCGAGCACGAGCCAGGCGGCGGCCAGTGTCCAGGCCGCCTCGACCGGCCGGCGGACCAGGAACGCGCTGCCGAGCAGCGGGACGAGGGCGCCGTGGGGCAGGTCGGTCGCCTGCCAGGCGCAGCAGGTGGCCACCGCCAGGTGGCCGAGGCCAGGGTCGCGCCACAGCGCGCTCACGGCCGCCGTGGCCAGCAGGAAGCAGACCGAGACGGGGGCGGCCGCGAGCAGGCCGCCGCGGGTGACCCGGGCCCGGAATGGCCGCTGGTAGGCCATGACCCAGCCGAGCGTGGTCACCGTCGCGGCCCGTGGTGGTAGCGGTGGTGGCTGCGCCCGCCCCGCTCGGCGGGGACGAGGCCGGGCGGGGTGGGCAGCTCGAGGGTGGGTTGGCCGGCGAGCGCGGCCGCCATGTACTGGTGGAAGATCAGCGCTGGGAAGGTGCCGCCGTAGACCGGCCCGCCGTGGAACCCGTGGGGTATGGGGGCCTGGCTGGTCGGGTTGCCGACCCACACCGAGGTGGCCAGCTGCGGGGTGAACCCGGTGAACCAGGCGTCGGCGAAGCTGGTGGTGGTTCCGGTCTTGCCGGCCACCGGGCGGCCCAGGGCGGCCCGGAAGCCGGTGCCACCCGGCGCGACCACGCCGCGTAGGATGCCGGTCGCGGTGGCCGCCACCCGCGGGTCGACCACCTGCTGGCAGGACGGCCGGCCGGCGAGCAGGACCCGCCCAGACGGACCGGTGACCGTGGCGATCGTGAGCGGCAGGCAGTGGACGCCGCCATCGGCCAGGGTGGCGTAGGCGGAGGCGAGGTCGAGCGGGCTGACGTTCTCGGTGCCGAGCACCAACGAGCAGTAGTCGCGCAGTGGTGCGGTGACGCCCATGCGCCTGGCCGCGTCGATCGCTGCCGGCGTGCCGACCTTGACCATCAGCTGGGCGTAGTAGGTGTTGACGGACTCGGCGGTCGCCCTGGCCAGGCCGATGCGGCCAAGCCCACCCGTCTCGGCGTTGTGGACGGTGTACCCGGCCGGGCACTCGGGGGCGCTGACCGTTCTCGGCTGGGCGGTGTCGAAGCTGGTGCTCACCGGCAGGCCCTGTTCCAGGGCGGCGACCAGGTAGAACACCTTGAACGAGGAGCCGGGCGGGAAGCCGCCGCCGCCCTGGCCGGTGGCCAGGTTGACCTGGGAACGGGCGAAGTCGCGGCCCCCGACCATGGCCACGATCGCACCGCTGGACGGGTCGACGCTGGCCAGGGCGGCGTCCGGGCCCGCCAGGGTGGGCTGGTCGCGCACGGCCGCCTCGGCGAGCGCCTGCTCGTGGGGGCGCAGGGTGGTCACGACCCGCAGGCCGCCCTCGTACACGGCCCTGGCCCTGGCCGCCGAGCCGGCCGGCCCGAGGGTGGCGTCGAGGGCGTGGGCGCCGAGGAGCTCGCGGGTCACGTGGTCGATGAAGTACGGGTAGCGGACGGTCTCCGTGCGGAGGTGGGGTCGCAGCGGTTCCCGCTTGGCGGTGGCGACCTGGGCCGGGGTCGCGAAGCCGACCGCCGCCATGCGGTCCAGGACCTCGTCGCGCCGCCGCACGGCGGCCCGCCCGGCCGTCGGGCGGTACCTCGCCGGGCTGGCGATCGTGCCGGCCAGGGCGGCCCCCTCGGCCAGGTCCAGGCGCCCGACCGGCTTGGAGAAGTAGTGCTCGGCGGCGGTCGCGATCCCGTAGACAGCGCCACCGAAGTAGATCTCGTTCAGGTACGCGGCGAGGATCTGGTCCTTGGTCAGCCGCCGGGCGAGCTGGGCGGCGTAGACCGCCTCGACAAGCTTGCGGTGCAGGTTGACCTGGCCGCCGGTGACGACCGTCTTGACGTACTGCTGGGTGATGGTGCTGCCCCCCTGGCGGAGCTGGTCGCTGCGGGCGTCGGTGACCAGGGCCCGCGCGATGCCGCGGAGGTCGAACGCGCCGTGCTGGTAGAAGCGGGCGTCCTCGATGGCCAGGACCGCCTGCCTGACCCGGACCGGGATGGCCGCGAGCGGCACCACCGTCCGGTCCTGGTCGCGGTGGAGCACGGCCAGCACCGAGCCGTCGGCGGCGTCGATCACCGAGCGGGTCGGGGGCCTGGCCAGCAGGAGCGCGGGCGGTGGCCCCTCCGACACCCGGCGGTCGGCCGCCGCGCCCAGCGCGGCCACCGAGGCGGCAACCAGGACCAGGGCGAGGCCGGCGACCACCACGGTGGCCAGCAGCAGCCCGCCGAGCCCGGGCCCAGGAGCGCCCGATCGACCGGGGCACCCCGTTGGGGTTCCCCGAACCGCCCCACGCCGGGCTCATGCGGTGACCCTCGGGAACCGGGGCCGGTCGGCCAGTGCGCCGGCCACCGGATGCAGCAGGCGGGCCGAGGAGCCCGGGCAGCGTCGGGACGTAGCCGACGTAGGCGTTCAGTCCAGCCAGGCCGGTGAGGGTGGCCACGGTGAGCAGCCAGGCGGCCAGCCCGGCGCGGCGGAGCCAGCGGTGCTGCGGCGGCGGCCCTGCCAGGCGCCGCCGGCGGCGCCACAGGGCGGCGACCACGCTCGCCGCGAGCAGCGCCCCGAGCACGCCCGCGACCCAGGGGCTCTCCAGCGGCCCGGCCCGGTCGACCCGGTGGAGCAGGCTGGCCGGGAGGTGGAGCAGGCCGCCGGCTACCTGGTGGAGCTGGTGGCGGGCGGTCACCAGCAGGTGGCGGTGGTGGCGGTGGTGGTCGGGCTGGTGGCTGCCGGCCGTCGCCAGGGGCGGGGGCGGCCATCTCATCGCGATCCTGTTCTGGCCGGGCTCGACGGGCGCAGCCGCCAGGGCGGGCGTAGCAGCCCCTCGGCGCGCAGGACGGCCAGCGCCACCCGTGGCAGCGTCTCGGGCGCCTCCACGGCCAGGTAGCGGGGCTGCCAGCCGGGGCAGAACTTGCGGTTGAAGCGGTACAGCGTCTGGATCTGGAACGGCCCCGACAGCCGCCGCAGCAGCCAGCCGGCCACGCGCAGCCGCGCGGGCACGCCCGGGGCGGCACCGGCGGCCAGCACGGCCCGCAGGAACGAGAAGTTCAGCGACACCCGCCGGACGCCGAGCTCCGGGAGCCGGCGGGCCGCCTCCACGACCAGGAAGTCGGTGAGCCAGGACGGCGCCTGCCGGTCGCGGCGCATCACGTCCAGGCTGGCCCCGTCGGCTCCCCAGGGCACCAGGTGCAAGAAGCCACGCAGCCCCCCCGCAGCGTCGCGGGCGGCGACCACCAGGGTGTCGGGGTCGCGCGGGTCGAACAGCCGGCCCAGCGCCATCGAGAAGCCCCGCTCGGCCGTGCCGGCCCGCCACCGCCGCGCCACCTCCGCCAGGGTGGCCACCTGGGCGGGGGCAAGCTCGCCCGCGCGGCACACCAGCGACGTGAACCCGGCCCGCCGGGCCCGGTTCCAGCTCTGCCGGGCGATCCGCACCCCGCGCCCCTGCAGGGTGAACCGGTCCAGGTCCAGCACCGCCTCGTCGCCCAGGTAGATCGTGGTCAGGCCGGCGTCCCGCCAGGCAGCCGCGGCCGCCGCACCGCAGCCGAGCACCCCCGCGACCCGGCCCTGCCCGGCCGCTGCCGCGCGGAAGGCGGCGATCGCCCCGGGCCACTGCCCCGGCGGGCCGAGCGGGTCACCGGCGGCCAGCGCCACCGGCCCGACCGTGCCATAGGCGATCAGGGCGTCGCCGGCCCGCACCACCGCCCGGTCGTCACGCAGCGCGAAGTAGGCCAGCGAGTCGCCCGAGGTGGCCACGGCCGCGGCCAGCCCCGGGTCGGTCGTCCGCCCGGCCAGGGCAGGGGCGAGGGCGCGGGCGGCCACGGTCAGCGCGCCGACCCAGAAGACGGCCGCCAGCGAGCCTGGGAACAGGCGGCCGAGGCGGCCGGCCAGCTCCACCCCGGCTCCCAGCCCCAGCGCCATCCGCCCGACCTCGGCCACCATCCCGCCGAGGCCGAGGTCGGCGCGGACGTCGTGGTCGTTGGCGACCAGGCCGAGCGTGCCGTAGGCGAGGGTCGCCGCAGCCACGGTCAGCGCCGGCCCGAGCACGGCCCGGTGCTCGCCCAGGGTAGCCCGTGCGGGGAAGCAGCCGGCCTGGCCGGCGAGCAGCCCGGCCAGGAACGCCTCGACGAGCGCCTCCTCGACGTCGAGGCCCTTGACGACATGCAGGGCGGCGCTGCCGGCGAGCAGGCCGACCGCCGCCAGCCAGGCGACCCGATGACGCCGCCGCAACCCGCCAGCGAGCAGCAGCAGGCCGACGCCGGCCGCGGCCACGGTGACCGTGGCCCCCCGCGACACCACCCCCGGGACCAGCTGGTGGAGGAGCCGCAACCGGTCCCGCTCTGCCGGCAGCAGCGCCGACACCAGGTTCACGAGCCCGGCGAGGACGGCCAGGGCGGCTGCCAGCCGGGGGACCCGGTCACGGCGCCAGGGCGGGGGGACGCGAACAGGTCCCTGGCTGGGCCCGGTCGCATCCCGGGCCGGGACGTCGAGGGGCTGGCGGGGAGTGGTGACGGTGACTGGCATTGCTGGCTCCGGGCTCCGTCACGAGCTCTTGACCAGACCGATCACGTTGCCCTCGCCGATCCCGCCGCCGATGGCGCCCTCGACACCCGTGTCGACCAGGGCGTACGGAGGCTGCTCCATCGCCTGCAGCTTCCAGTCGAAGACCTCCGAGTAGAACTCCCGCAGGGCCTTGGAGTTGGTCGAGTTGATCTCGAACCACGTCACCGGCGCACCCATCCGTCCCTCCGTCGCATCGAGCCGGCGCGGCAAGCGCCGACGTTCCCATCCTGATCGCGGGCCTCGACCGGTCCCAGTCCGGCCTGCATCCTCGTGGTCGGGACTCACCGCATGATCGGACCCAGCTTTCGCCAACCGGCATGAGAGGACGATGAAACGGGGCCGGGGGCCACCGCTCTCACGGCGTTCTCGGACCTGGGCGGCGCCGATGCCATCGAGGGCTACGCCGACCACGTGAGCGCGCAGCGCGGCGACCGCATCAGGCTGTTCGTGGTCGGGCGGGGGTGCCTGCTGGGTGCTGCGCGACGGCCGCGTGCTGCGTGGGACCTGGCAGCGCTCCTCGGTCGGGCGGGCGATGCGGCTCGTCGGGAGCGGCGGCCGAACCATCCCGCTCCACCCGGGCCGAACCTGGATCGAGCTCCAGCCGGTCGGCCTCACTCCCCGGCTGCTGTAACCCTGGCCCGGTTGCGGTGGCGCTGGGGGCGACCGCCGCTCAGCGGGGGGTCCGGCGCTGGCCGGGCTCGCCGGCGAGCGGGATCTGGCGATGCGTGACCGGTTGGGCTGCCGGCAGCTCGACCACGAACGAGCTGCCGCCGGCCGGGCGGCGCTCGGCCCATATGCGGCCGCCGTGCGCCAGGACCAGCTCGCGGCAGATCGCCAGGCCCAGGCCGGCACCGCCCTCGGCTCGGGACCTGGCCGCGTCTACGCGGTAGAAGCGGTCGAAGACCAACGACAGCTCATCGGCCGGGATCCCAGGGCCGGTGTCGTCGACGGTGAGGCGGACCCGGTGGTCGTGGCGCTGGAGCCCGACCGTGACCAAGCCGTCGGCCGGGGTGTACTTCACCGCGTTGTCGAGCAGGTTGGCGAGGACCTCGCCCAGGCGCTGGCGGTCGCCGACCACCTCCGCTGGCTGGCCGCGCAGCGCAAGGCGGACGCCCTTCGCCTCGGCCAGGGGCTGCATCCGGGCGACCGCCGCCGCCGCCACCTCCTCGAGCTGCACCGGGACGCAGAGCAGGGCCAGCCGCCCCTCGTCGCTGCGGACCAGGACGAGCAGGTTGTCGACCACCCGGGCCATGTGCTCGACCTCCTCCTCGACGCTGGCCAGGATCTCCCGGGCGGCCGCGGGCAGGCCCGGCTCGCGCAGTCCCACCTCCACCTCCGAGCGCATCACCGCAAGCGGGGTGCGCAGCTCGTGGGAGGCGTCGGCGACGAGCCGGCGCTGCTGCGCCACCCCGCCCTGGATGCGGGCGAGCATGCCGTTGAGGGTCGTGGCCAGCCGCGCCAGCTCGTCCCGGGCGCGCGGCACGGCCACCCGCTCGTGCAGGCGGTCGCCGCCGATCGCGGCCGCCTGCTCGGTCATGCTCGCCACCGGGCGGAGCGCCTTCTGGGCCAGCAGCAGGCCACCGAGCGCGGCCAGGGCGAGCAGCGCCGGCCCGGCCACCAGCAGCAGGAGCTCCAAGCGGTCGATGGAGCGGTCCACTCCGGCCAGCGAGGCCGCGGCCACGACCGCCTCACCGGGGCGGCCCCGGAGCGGCTCGCCCAGGACCCGCACGCGCTCGCGCCCGGCGTCGATGCGGACGCTGGCCCGCACCCGGTGCCCGGCGGCGAGCCGCTGCCGCAGGTCTGGCGGGAGCAGCGGCCGGGCCGCCTCCGTGCCCCCGAACGCATCCAGCACGGTGCCGCCCGGGGCGAGCACCTGGGCCGCGAACCCGCCGCCGGCCGCGCTGCGCAGCGCCGCGCTGCCGGCTGGGAGCTCGACCGGGGCGCCCGCCTTGAGGTCCAGCTGCAGCTCGGCCAGGACCACGTCGAGCGACTCGTCCACGCCAGCGACCAGGTCGGTCCGCAGCCGCAGCAGCAGGAAGCCGGCGAGCGCGGCCACGATGGCGGCCAGCACGGCCGTGTACCAGACGGTCAGCCGCCAGCGAATGGGCAGCCTCACATCGGCTCCAAGGCATACCCGACGCCTCGGACGGTCCTGAGCAAGGGCCGCCCGAACGGCTGCTCGAGCTTGCGGCGCAGGTATCCGACGTAGACGTCGACGACGTTGGACAGCCCTTCGTAGTTGAAGTCCCAGACGTGCTCGAGGACCTGGGTGCGGGTGACCACCTCCCCGGGATGGCGCATGAAGAACTCGAGCAGGGCGAACTCGCGGGCCGACAGCTCCACCGGCTGCCCGTCCCGCGACACGGTGTGGGCGGCCGGGTCCAACCGCAGGCTACCGACGGTCAGCACGGCCGGCCGCTCGCCCGCGCCGCGGCGTACCAGCGCCCGCAGCCGCGCCAGCAGCTCCCGGAGCGCAAACGGCTTGATCAGGTAGTCGTCGGCGCCGACGTCGAGCCCGGTTACCCGGTCGGCGACGCCGTCGCGGGCGGTCAGCATCAGCACCGGTGCCCAGCGCCCCTGGACGCGCATGCGGCGGCACACCTCGAAGCCGTCCAGCCCGGGCAGCATGACGTCCAGCACGACCGCGTCGTAGTCGACCTCGGTGGCCAGGTGCAGGCCGTCGTCCCCGGTGGCGGCCACGTCGACCGCGTAGCCCTCCTGCTGGAGGCCACGCCGGACCGCCCTGGCCAGCTTGGTCTGGTCCTCGACCAGGAGTACCCGCACCATCCCCTCCTTGAGCCACCCCGGGCTCTACGATGATGCCACTCGGCCCAACATCTGGATCCGAGCGGTCAGCGCTCCGGCGGCCGGGACCCGTTCAGCAGGAGCGCCGCCCGCCGCCGCTGGCGCGCAGGCTCGATGACGAACTTCGCCACCGCAGCCGCGGCGAAGTAGAAGACCCACATCGGGATCGCCATGGCGAACAGGCTGATCGGGTCCTGGCTGGGCGTGACCACGGCGGCGACAACGATGATGATCGCGATCGCCGGCCTCCAAGCCCGCAGCATCGCGCGCGACGACAGCGCCCCCACCAGCGACAGGAACACCAGTACGAGGGGGAACTCGAACGTCAGCCCGAACGCCAGCCCCATGAACAGCACGAACCGCAGGTACCTGTCGGCCGCGTAGAACTGGATCAGGCTCGGTCCACCGGCAGAGGCGAGCCAGCCGATGGCCTTCGGCATCGTGTAGAACGCGACCTCCACGCCGCTCGCGAACAGCAGGGTGGTGGCGAGCGAGAACGGGGTCGCGAAGCGCTTCTCGTTCGGCTTGAGCTCAGGGGTGATGAAGCGCCACACCTGGAAAGCGATCACCGGCAGGGCCATGACCAGGCCGAGCAGCAGCGAGAGACGGATGCGGATGCCGATGCCCTCAAGGGGGCTCTGTGCGAGCAGGCCACACCCGCGACCGGCCGCGGTGGCGATGCGGTACTTCGGGTCGATCTCGCAGTAGGACCTCGTGATGTAGCTGAACGTGCGGTCGTAGAGCACGAACGCGGCGACCAGGGTCGTCACGGTGAGGGCGACGCAGCACTTGATCAGCCGGTCGCGCAGCCGACCAGTGCCGCCAGCGCGGCCACGCCGTATGGGTTCAGGTCCTGGCTGCCCGCCTCGGTGGAGAGGAAGCCACCGCGGACGGCGCAGTAGAAGACGACCGCCAACGCCACGCCGATGAACAGGCGCAGCACGTACCACCAGACCAAGCTGAGGGCGAAGCGCCGGTTGCCTACGCGAACGAAGGGACGCGACACCGAGTCCTTCGTCCACACCACCAACGTGCACGAAGCCGATGCCAACATTTCCTGAAGACCGTTTCGCCACGCCGAACCGGGCTTGAGATCTTCATCCCAGAACACAGTGACGCCAGCTCGGCGGTGAGGCCAGCAGCTCGGGGCGGGTGGTCGCCAGCGCACTCGGCGACCGCGGCGGCCTGCTCGCAGCCGGGTGATCGTCATCCCGGTGCGCGCGAAGGCCTGCCGCTTGTCGGGGAGGCGCCCGCTGCACCGCCGGCGTGCGGTCGCGGTGAGCGGCGTCCTACTCGGGCTCCTCCACCATCGCGCTGCCGCCGCCGCGGCGTACCGGCTCCGCGGCGGCCAGCACGCGGCCGTCGGCGAGCAACTCGATGCCGGTGGCGGCGCCGATCTCGCTGGTCGTCGAGAACCGGTGACCGTACTGCGCCGCGAGCGCCTGCCCTTCCGGTGAGCCGACGAACGCGGGCTCGGCCAGGGTGGCCGCCGTGTTGCGCTGGCTGGCGCGCGGGGCCGCGATGGCCTGCGGGAGCGTGGCTCCCAGGTCGAGCCGGTCCAGGAGGATCTGCAGCACGACGGTGATGATGGTCGAGCCGCCCGGCGAGCCAAGCGCCAGGAGCGGCTGGCCGTCCTCGAGCACGATCGTGGGGCTCATCGAGCTGCGGGGCCGCTTGCCACCCTCGACCCGGTTGGGATGGGTCAGCGAGTCGAAGTTGAAGTCGGTCAGCTCGTTGTTGAGCAGGAACCCCCACCCTGGCACCACGACGCCGTTGCCGCCGGTCGACTCGATCGTGAACGTGTAGGCGACGACGTTGCCCGCGCGGTCGGAGACGGTCAGGTGCGTGGTCGTCTGGGCCTGCATCGCGGTCACCGCGGCCTGCGCCGTACCCGCGCCGCCTGCGTTGTACGGATACGGGTCGCCGGGCGGAACCGGACTTGTGGCCGCGTGCTGCGGGTCGATGAGCGCGCGGCGCTCGGCGGCGAACCCGTCGGAGAGCAGCCCGGTGAGCGGCACGTCGAAGAAATCGGCGTCGGCCAGGTACGCGTTGCGGTCGGCAAACGAGAAGCGCGACGCCTCAAGGTAGCGGTGCAGCGCCTGCGTCCGGTCGGCCGGGTCCAGGTCGAAGCCCTCCAGGATGTTCAGCGCCTCGCCGACGGTCGAGCCGCCGCTGGACGGCGGCCCCATGCTGTAGACGTCAAGGCCGCGGTAGCCCACCCTGGTCGGCTCGCGCTCGGGCGCCACGTAGGCCTTGACGTCGCGCATCGTCAGCAGGCCGGGGCGCCAGGTGTGGTTGGCGTCTGCGGCCACCGGTGGGTGCTGCACGGCCTCCACCATGGCGTCGGCGACGGCGCCGCTGTAAAAGCCCTTGGCGCCGAGGTGGGCGATCCGCTCGTACGTGCGCGCCAGGTCGGGGTTGCGCTGCACCGTCCCCACGTCACGCGGCGTGCCGTCCGGGTCCAGGTACAGCGCCTGGGTCGAGGGGATGTCGTCGAAGTAGTCAAGGTTCTGCTGCGTCTGGTCGAAGAAGGTCTGGTCGATGACGAACCCGTCGCGCGCCACCTGGATCGCCGGACGAAGCGCCTCCGCCACCGACATCGTCCCGTAGCGGCGCAGCGCCTCCTCCCAGCCGCGCACCGTCCCCGGCACGCCGGCCGAGAGCCCGCTGTAGCGCGCGTCGTTGAACGGCAGCGGCTGTCCGGCCTCGAAGAAGGAGTCAGCTCGCATCGCGGCCGGCGCCCTCTCGCGATGGTCGATCGTTGTGACCTTGCCGTCGCCGGTCCGGATGACCATGAAGCCGCCGCCGCCGATGCCGCAGGAGAACGGCTCGGTGACCCCGAGCACGGCCGCGGCCACCACCGCAGCGTCGATGGCGTTGGCGCCGTCGCGGAGCGCCTCCACAGCGGCCCTGGTGGCGAGCACGTCGACGGTTGCCGCGGCGCCTCCACGGCCCGTCGCGGTCGGCTGCTTGTCGGCTTGCGCCGGTTGCGCGGTGACGGCGGCCGGGACTGCCAGCAGCGCAGCCACCGCGATCAGCGCGAAGAGTGGACCAATCCAGGCACGTCGCATGCGGTCGCCTCCTCCTCGGATACCGGCCCCGCTTGCCCGGGAAGCAATCCTAACGCCAAGCCGCCGAGTTCCGGTGGTTCGCAATGGGGCGTCGCGTGACGCCAACTCGGGTCGTCGATGGCCTTGGGGAGGGGCCGCTGGTCAGGGCGATGCGGACCGCGGCGCGCTCCGCGCTGACAGTGCCGAGGCGGAAGGCGTAGCAGTTTATTTCGGGTGTAGAGACCTGACTCACGTGGCTCACCGCAGTACGGTCAGCTTGTCAGAGTGGGCAGCGTCGGCTGGGGTCCACCCCTCCCAGGCTGAACCCTCATGCGCCTCCGGTCTCGTGGGATCAGCCGAAACGTGCGCGTGCCCGTCCCGCCGCGCGGATCGTGGCCCACTCGGCCACGACCGCGGTCACCGCATCCTGCTGGTGCGCCGACAGCCGCCGTGTCGCGAACTGCGCCTGGGCGTCGCCGAGGACCCGGTCGATCGCCGGCAGATGCCGGCGGGCAATCACCGCGTTCGCGCAGCGGGTCGGCTGGCAGCGGTTGGGAATGGGTGCGGCACGATCGTCGCGGTCCCGGTCGGCGACGCATAGGCCGCGGTCGGGACGAAGAAGCAGTCGTTGAGCACGGCGGGGTGCAGGATCCGCGCGGGGTGGCGGAGCAGGCGGCGCAGCTCAGCGCCAGCCAGGCCGGCTCAGGCAGTCTACCCCCCCTACCTGGCGACCCGGCCGTGACCTCGTTGGCCGCGGACTACCACCTGTCGATCCAGGAGGCGCAGCGCCGCATTGGCTGGCAGGAGCCGGCTAACCAACTCGGGGAGGAGCTGACGGTGGCGCTCGGTGAGCGCTTCGGCGGCCTGTGGATCGACCCAGACGACGGTGGCCGCGTCAAGGTCGGCGTGGTCGCGCCGGTGACCGCCGCGGTCGCGGCGGAGGTGGACGGGCTGGCGGCCAAGCGCCAGCTCGGTGGCATCGTCGACCTCGTCCCCGTCCGCTATGGCTACGCCTGGCTGGAGGCCGCCAACGCCTGGATTGGCAAGGCGGCAGATGCCGCGCGGGTTGCGTCACCACCGACGACGGGTTGACGACGGCCCTGTTCCCCTAGCAAGAACCGCATCCGGTTTGGCGTGCCGGAGGGCCGCGTCCTGTCCCCGGCCGAGCAGGCCGTGGTCAGCGAGGCGAAGCGGCGCTTCGGCGGAGCGCTGCTGGTCGAGCCGTATCAGGGGAAGGCACGCCTTAAGGCTTGCCGCTGGCAAAGCCTCGTCGGGTTCACCCTCTGGACCTGCGACCCGCCGATGCGGGCCGGTCTGGCCATGGTCAACTCCGGTGCAGCCTGCACCACCGGGTTTCTCGCCCGCAGCAGGAGCGACGGGAAGCTGTTCGTCATGAGCGCCGGGCACTGCGCCGACCTTGACGGCACCGACACCTGGTATGCCTACCAGCCGGGCACCGGCCAGCTCCATGCCATCGGCCCGGTCCACAACTACAGGTACAACAGCACCGGGGACTTCGCCATCCTCACGATCAACAATGTGCCCGGCTGGAACCCCAAGCCGTGGGTCTACGTGCACGCGTCCTCGGATACCGTCGGGGACCCCGACTACGTGATCACCGGCGACGGCGGCAGCACGGTCGGCATGCGGGTGTGCCACACCGGCGCAAACTACCCGACTGACTGCGACGACGTCACCGCCGTCGGCGTGGATATCCCGTTATTTCCCGACGACCTCGCGATGGTCAACTTCTGCGCCTTTCTGGGTGACAGTGGCGGTCCCGTCTACTCCAACGGCCTCGGACGAGGAATCTTCTTCGGTGAGAGCCCGTCCTCCCAGAATGACTGCCACGAGCAGTTGTACCAGGGAGTACGAGAAGCCGAGATCGTGCTCAACGTCGACGTCGTCGGGGGCTGACCCCACCCGCGCGGGCCCGGCGCATTGTGCCGGGCCCGCGCGGGTGGGCTACACGGGGTCCCCACTGTCGCGTGCCGGAGGGTCGCCGCGCACGGCCAACGTGAGCCCGGCTGGGCCGTCCGCCGCGGCACGAGCAGCATGCCACTAATGTGGTCACCGGATCCGATGTCGCCCTGGACGATCGCGGACGCAGCCGTTGAAGGGGGTCGAGGGTAGTTGGGAGCTGGTCACGGTTGCGCAGCCCTGACCTGTACCTTGCAGCAAGTAAGTACACGCCAGCTCACCGGAACGAGAGTCGACTTACCGTGCAGCTCATATCAGATGATGACCTGTTCGGCTGGGCAGAGGCAGGCCGTCAGGACACGAGCGGGTGTGACCGCCCCAGCTCGCGCCCGTGACCATTGAAGGCGACGACAAGCGATCCCTTGCGCGGCTGGTCAACGAACCCGCCGAACGCCTGCCAGGTGCGTGCGCCCGGGACGGTGAACAGGTCGAGCTGGACCGCGGGCTGCCCGGCGGGTGGCTGGTAGACGACACGAGCAGTGTGCGGCGGCACGACGCCGAAGACGAACCGCTTGTCGCCGGCGGATCCGATGAGCGGGTCCGGCCGTGGCACCGGCCGGGTCGTCTCGCGGGTCACGCCGGCGGACTCCCAGGGCTTGCCCGGGTCGTCGCGCCACTCCCATTGCAGAGAGATCAGCTCGTCACGCGCCTGCCAGCCGAACCGGTAGTCGCCGCCGTTGCGCTGCCCCTGCGTCAGCGGCTGCAGGTCGCGCGTCGGGTAGATCGTGTCGCGCACGCGGAACCGGAGCCCTCGCCCGTCCGGCTTGTCCAGACGCAGTTCGCCGCCGCTGATCGCCCAGCGGACATCATCGCCCACCACGTCGAGGAACGCCTCTTCGACGGCACGTCTAGCCCCGCTACACCCCACTTTGGTGCCGGCCATCCGCCCGACGTGCAGGACGTCGCTGTCGATCCGTACCGGCCCGACGTAGTAGTTGCACGCCGTGGCGCTGAAGCGGCCCTCGCCGTCGAAGCGGAGCACGGCGTCGACCTCGGGCGGCGGGCTCCAGGTCTTCGACGGTTCCACGACCTTCGTCAGCTGCCACTCCGTGCCCGTCAGCGACCGATCCGAGCGGCCCTGCCACACGTCGGCAACGGGACCATCCCGGCCGGGCAGGACCCTGAGCGCCACGACGGCCAGGCCGAGCACCAGGACGAACGTGAGCCCGGCGGTGGCCGCCACGGTGCGGGTGCTGCGCCGTCGGCGGCGCAGGAATCGGTCGTAGGCGCCGGTCTCGTCCGGCCAGCCCGTCGGGCGCTCAAGGACCTCCTTGAGCTGCTGCTCGATGCTCATCGGTCCTCCTTGCCGAAGCGCACGTAGTCCTGGGAGAGCGGGCCCAGCTCGGCGCGGAGCTTCGCCAACCCCCGGTGGGCGAGCGTCTTCACCGTCCCGACTGGCAGGCGGAGTAGGCGGGCGACCGCGGCCTCGCTGAGGTCCTCGTGGTAGCGGAGCACGAGCACGGCTCGCTGCCGGGGCGACAGCCGCTGGACCGCCGACCACAGCACCATCGCGTCCTCGCCGTGGTCGGGCAGGTAGCCTTCCTCTACCCGGGTCCGCCGGGCGTGCCGTGCCTCCAGCAGTGCGCGCCGCAGCAGCGACCGGTGGCGGTTGACGAGCACCTTGCGGGCGTAATCCTCGGGTCGGTCGTAGGTGCGCACTCTCGGCCACATCCAGAAGGTCCGCACCAGCGCCTCCTGGGCCAGGTCCTCGGCCTTGGCGCGGTTGCCGGTCAGCAGGAGGCCGAGCCAGCAGAGCCGCCCATACTGGCTGGCGAAGAACTCCCGAAACTCCAGGTCCTTGTCGTCCACGTGACCCCGCCGCGCTCGCCGACGACTCCTATCACGCTCAAGGCAACCGGAAGGTTTCACCACTGCCCATGTTGGTCTACCCGATCGCCGTGCCTAGTTGCAAGCAGCCGGCGTCCAGCGGCGAGCGCGGCCGGCTGCCCGCGAGCGACGCGCACAGCCGGCCGATCGGGACCGCCCTGGCCGGCGTCGGGCAGCAACACGGCGCTCATACCGCACCACCCCACGTGGCAACCAGGGCAGGTTGAGATTGCCGCCGAAGGCGGCGCGGGCCGAAGGTCCGCCAAGATCACGGCCGGGCCGAGTCATAAAATCGCGCGAAGCGCTCCACTCGGCGCGACCGCTCCTCTCCCCCGACGGGGCCCGGATCGTCACGCTTGCCTCCTGGTCGATGCGCGATATCTGGTGAATCGTTGACCGCGTCGTTGACCCAGTGCAAGCAAGAAGCCCAGGTCCTCTGACCTGGGCGTATGGTGCGCGCCGCGAGGGATTCGAACCCCCAACCGCCAGATCCGTAGCCTGGGGGCGGCCGGAAAGCCAGCGTCGTCCTGGTAAGGCAGCGCAGGTTAGGAAGGGTCCACCGTTAAGGTACGCGCAGGTAGAACAAGGCAGAACATTGACCGCATCGTTGACCGAGCAAGGCAAGCTGAAGGGCTGAGAGCACCAGATCGAAATCTGGTGCTCTTGGGCTCAGGGCGCCGGAATCAGCCGCTCGGGCGCCGGCGAGGTCCGTGTAGAGGCTGCCCCGCTCCCTCAACAAGGTTCCACGTTCGCCACTTTAACTCGACAACTCGACAACTCGACGGCAAGCCAAGCAGAGAACTCGACGGCAAGCCAAGCAGAGTGTAGCGTTCCCGGGCGATGACTGCGGACCGCGACGCGAGGGAGCCGCTGCCCCTACCGGTCGGGCAGGACACGTCGTCTGAAGGGGGTCGCACCGCTGCGGCCCCGGCCCCGGCCCCGGCCCCCAGCTGGCTCTATGCCAGCCCGTCGAGCACACACCACGTCGCGTGGCACGCGACCCTCGCCGCGTTGCACCGCTGGAGGGGAGGCTCCCCATGCCAGCCATCACCAGCCACCGCGCCGCTTTCCTCATCGTCGCCATCGTGTGTGCCCTGCTCGTGGGAGGCTGCGGCGGCCAGTCGGCCACCTCGACGACGGCGTCTGCGCCGAGCACGAGCACCCTGACAACGGCCACCACGGCAGCGGCTACTACCGTGTCGGGACCGATGACTGGCAAAGAGCTCGTCTGGCTGGAGGCGATCGGCAGGCTGCATACGAAGATCGACAAGGTCTTGACGGACTCGCCATCGGACATGACGTCGGCAACGATGGGCGCGATGGCGAACGACCTGCGCGGCTGCAGTCGTGAGCTGGCTCGGCTCGGTATCCCCACTGACCGGCTACAGCCGGTCTACAAGCTCGCCAAGAGCGGCTGCGCCCAGTACGACAAGGCAGCGAACTGCTTTGCCACCGCCGCCAGCATCGGGGCGCCGCTGGCCGGCACGGCTGAGGAACGAAGGTTCAACCAGGCGCTCGACTGCGGCTTCAAGACTCCGGGGAAGGGTAGCCTGCTTCTGGCCAAGGCTGAGGTAAAGGGCTTCGAGATCAAAGAAGCGGCTGGATAACTCCGGCGGCTCGGGCGATCGATCCGAAGCTGCGCCATCGGAGACCGGGCCAGGGCAGGAACGCTGTCCGCTGTTCCGCTATGGCCCAGCCCATACGATGTCGAGCAGGACGACAACCCTGCGGCGCTCATGCACCAGGTACACGACCAGGCCCCACTCGCCGAACGGAAGCATCCGATACTCCGCCGGGTAGCCGGCCCGATACCGCGGGCCTTGCGTTGGGTCGTTGCCAAGCCGCTCGAGGACCTCGTCAAGGGCTCGCCGGCCCACCGCAGGCAGGGTGGCACGCTGTGCGCGGGCCTCCTGGGTGTACTCAACTTCCCACATCAGCCCGCCGACCGCCGCGCTAGCGGCCGTGCGGCTCGGGCTCGTAAGGGTAGGTCGCTACCGGCTCACCGCGCAGGATCCGCCGGCCGGCCTCCATGGCCTGCTCGTGGCTCGGGCTCCGCCGGGCCCAGACGGTCAGCCACCAGCCCTCGATCGCCTCGTTCAGCCGGTCGAGCCGATAGGTAGTCTTCGCAGCATCGAGCGCGGCTTGGTATTCGGCGTCGAACTGCGCGCGCAGGTCGGCTGGCAACTCGGCGCGGATCGCGGCCGGGGTGCGCTCGGGCCGCTCGACTCGGCGGCCGGCCTGATTGGCTGGGACGGTCATACCGCCAGTGTAGCCGGCCCAGCCGCACCTGGGCAGGCTGTGACTGGTCCATCACGCTGGCCGCCGTGCGCGCCTGGCCAAGAGGCCGGCCGGTTCTGACCATGCCCGAGGGGAGCGCGACCCGCCGACGGCGAGAATCTGGAAGATCGTTGACCGGGCTCGCGAAGCGATGCAAGCTGATCAGGGCCTAATACTGGCCCTGACCTGGGCGTTTGGTGCGCGCCGCGAGGGATTCGAACCCCCAACCGCCAGATCCGTAGTCATGCATCGCCCATCCCCGCCCGTCCTTCTCTACCCTTCCCGTCCCCGTTTCTCCTGGTCAACGGCCATGCCGTTGGCCCGAGTCGGGCATCCGTACCTGTCTGTCACGTGCGGCTTGGTCGCAATGTGGTCGCAGTTTCAGGCCATGGGTGCCAGACACGGCGTCTGGCGACACGCCGCTTTCTGGCTTCGGTTTGGAGCCAGAGCGCCAGATTTGAAACGCGTCCGCCGCTCGTTGGAGTGCCGAGACTCAGAGGTATCCCCTGAACTGCACGAACGGATTTCTGCACCCCACGGGAGCGCCGACCTCCGATGAGTGAAGGCTCACCGGCGGACGTGCTGGCCGAGTTCTGGCGGAGGCACTCATTCGTTCGACGTGTCAGACATGAGCAAGTACACGGTCCAATGGCCGAGGCACTTGGGTGAGATCCAGCGCGTCGACGAGCAAGGGCGCGGACTGGATCTTCCGGCCGCTGTGGGTGCCGAAGAAGCGCCGGAGCTGCTCCTCAATGGTCCGTCCTTGCCACGTAGGCTGCTTCTGGAAGGTGCGGAACGATTCAAGGTCACCCTGAGCGTCGACGACCTGTTCCACGGCGACGGCACCGAGGGAGCGGATCAACTCGTCCTCCAGGTCTGCGACGCACACGTAGAAACCGAGTCGTTCCATATCGGCGCGAGTGAGGTTGGAGCCGAGGCCGGCCCGCTCGAGACCGCGCTGGAAGTCGCCCTCCTCTGCGGCGTCACAGAGGCCCGCCAGTCTGACGTTAAGCCCCTGAGGGCCGAACAGATCCAGGAAGCTTCCGATGTTCTTCGAACCCCCAATTGGCACGATGGAGATGCCCTCAGCATCAAGATTCCGACCACGGCGCCCAGCCAGCGCTTCGAGCGCGAGCTTGTCGCTGATCCCTTCGACAAGTACGACCGCACGTGCGGAACAGGCCTCAGCCGTCTGTAGGCGATTGCGGTCGGCGTAGACCCACGTCCCCCCGGCTTGAGGCATCTCCATGCCCGGCACGTTATCGAGTCTCACCTGGTCAGGCCACAGGACTTCGCCGTCCAGCTCCTCCTTGAGTGTGCGCGTGCATGTCGGTAGCAACGTCCGGCCATTGCTCCGGTCGAGCATCCGTGCTGACCCGCGCGACTGCCCCTTTGAGTTCGGGCAGGTCATCGACGTGTTCGTCTCCGCACGGCGAGACGCCAAGTCCGCCCGCCGATGCTTCGAGCAGGCGCTCCGCACGGCGAGCGTCGTCGCGCTCGCCGAGGTCACAACCGATCAGGCGCCGGTCTACCCAGCCGTGCTCGAGGAGCTGCTACCAGCGGCCTGGCATCGCACCGACCGGTATGCCAACAACCACATCGAGTGCGACCACGGCCGGCTGAAGGCGCGGCCGCGACCGATGCGGGGGCTGAGGCAGGACCGCAGCGCCAAGGTGATCGTCACTGGGCACGCGTTCGTGCAGAACGTTCGCCGAGGTCATTACGAGGTGGCGGTTGAGGAGCCAGTGAGCCGGCGGTTGGCGGTCGACGAGTTGGCCTTGGCGATCTGATCCTGGGTTGAGGTCGCGGCTTCAGCGTGCGCTTCCCTGCCGCAACGCAACAGCGCCCCTGTGCGGCGGTGATGAGCCCGACCCCGGGCAGGTCGGTCAGCCACGGCGCGACCGCGTCCACCAGCGTGGTGAGCTGGCCGGTGAGCTCGTCGATCTCGGCGTGGAGGTGCTGGATGCGCTCCCGCGGTAGTGCGCAGCACCCGCACGGTCATGCGATGCTCCGGCGACCTGGCCGGCTGGTCCCGCAGCCCCGCGCAGCGAGCAATCTGCGTCGCGGTCGCTATGCCGCGGAGCTCGGCGCGCAGCTCGTCGGAGGCGCCGACGATCAACGCCTCGGGGCTGGTTGATCGCCACAACCCGCGCGGTGACAGCGTTGCGGCGGCAGCCCAGCAGCACCCGCAGCGCCTCCCGGTCGCCGCGGTGGCGCGGCAGCGCTAGATGCTCGTGACCGAGTACTTCACGATCAGCGCGGACCGCATCGATCGTGTCGGTCTTGGCGCCGGTGCGCCCGGCCGGCCGCTTGGGGTGGCCAGCCTCCACCACCCGTTCGCCGCGGGCGTGCAGGAACGCGCCTAGCCCCAATGCCGGTAACTTAGGTTTGTTCGGCTGGTTTGGTGCTGGTCGTGCCACCGTTGTGGTTGGGAGCGCGACGACGGGGGATGCTGCGGCGGGGGCGGCGGATGGGGGCTGGCTTGGACGGCCCGACGATGAGGACCGCCTCGGCTGGGGGCACGGTCGGGCGCGGCCAGCCACGATGCTTGGCGCGCTTGACGCCGTAGTTCGACATCTTGCGCTTGACCACGCGCGGGAAGGCTCGTAGGCGGCGCGTGGGTAGCAGCCGCTCGGCGATCTCGCGGGTGACGCGCGCGAGCGTGTTGGTTTGGTGCTCAGGGGGGGATGGCCGCCTGGCCGGTGGTGGTGACCTGGCGGCGGACGGTCCGCAAGCTGCGGATGAAGGAGAGCCGGTCGGGGTCGAGGTGGTGGTCCAGGGCGGCCTGGTGCATCAGCCGGCGGATGGCGTGGTGGACCAGCAGCATGCCCCAGACCTCCTGGGCGACCATCTCGGGGGAGCGGGAGCGCAGCACCACCTTGGGGCCGCGCTGGTGGGTCTTGAGCTCGTCCAGGGTGGTCTCGAACTCCCAGCGCTGGTGGTACAGCGCGGCCAGCTCGGTGGCGGGCGCCTTCCTGGGGTCCAGGATGGTGGTCAGCAGCCGGATGGGGGCGGGCTGGGCGGGCCGGGCGGGGTCGTTGCCAAGGGTGTACTCCACCACCCGCACCACGGTCGGGGCGACCCCCTGGCGGCGGTCGGTGGCCGCAGCGATCTGGCTCAGGTAGGACCCGTCAGGGAACGTCTGGAGCACCGGCAGGACCGCGTTGGTCTTGGTGCGCCACACCAGCTGTGCGCCGGTCGCCGCCGCCTTGCGCCACAGGGCGGCGTCGACAAACAGCCGGTCGGCCAGCAGCAGCGTCCCCTCGCCCACTGCGCCGTCTTCCCCGAGCAGCCCGGCGGCCAGGGTCGTCTCCCCCTTGGCCAGCGGCCCCATCGCCGCGTCGATGATGGCGTGGGTGCCGCACTCGGCAACCGCCACCACGCGGACCTGCGGGAACGCCCCGCCGCCCTCCCCACGGCCGCTGCCCGGACGGCCGAACGCCGCCGCGTTGGCCGGGGTGTCGGCCACGTCCAGGGTCGTCCCGTCGACCGCCAGCAGCCGCCACCCCCGATACCAAGCCCCCTTGGTGTCAGGGCTGGCAAGCGGCCTAGGAGCCTGCTGATCGGGCGTGTTTCTGTCGGTGTTGTCGATCTGGTCGATTCGGAGGTTCGCGCCTCGGAGGTTCGCGCCGCGGGCTGCCAGCGGGCAGACTGCCCGGTATGAGCCCTG
>Ga0184627_10000014_pt1 | contig 119967 bp, 96 predicted proteins | sample PLM3_127_b1_FD_133150 | JGI IMG/M metagenome (GOLD analysis project Ga0184627, IMG submission 133150) | Groundwater sediment microbial communities from an aquifer in East River, Colorado, USA - PLM3_127_b1 | ecosystem: Environmental > Terrestrial > Soil > Riparian zone | place: USA: East... | reverse complement strand
CTGTTTGATATGGATTCCGATAATGTTCGTGACTGGGTGGACAATTGTCCCGCAATAGCCAATGCCAATCAATTGGATAACGACAGTGATGGGCTGGGGAATGCCTGCGACAACTGCCCCAACCACTTTAATCCCGACCAGACTGACACCAACAGTGATGGAATAGGCGATGTTTGCTGCTGCATTGGGATTAGGGGAGATGCGAACGGCGACGGCACCAATGCTAATATCATTGACTTAAACTATGCCGTGAACAAGGTTTTCCGGAATGGGCCGCCCGCACCATGTATCAATGAGGGCGATGTCAATGCAGACGGTACGTCATTGAATATCTTGGATTTGAGTTATCTGGTTAATCGCATTTTTAGAGGAGGCCCCAATCCTCCGGCTTGCATTTAGGTTGTTCTGGTTAGAGAAATAATTATCGAAATTTGCGCGGATTGACTAATTTAACTTGACAGAAAAAAGCTAAAGTTCTTTATTGACGCTATATAAATGAAAGGACAGGGGAGAAGGATCTGTCCGCTCACCATTCGCCAGCAGGTACATAAAAGTTTAAAAGGACATAAGACTACAGCACTAACAATTGTTATTGAAAAAGTTCGATAGCTTTTTTAGTAGTTGAACGCATTTTGAATCTTCGATAGGAGTCGTCAAGCGGTTCTATGTCGGATTCAGTTGTTTTGTGTGGCTGTAGTTTGGTGCATCGTCAATTCAGGCAGGGAAATCTTCCTGCTAATTGTTCAAATTTAGTTTCTAGATCAAAAACTTATTTAACCCAAGTCGGAGGACTATTTATGTGTAAATCAAAAAAGCCGGCATTATTGCTGGCTGGTGCTCTGGCGTTGCTACTTTGTTCATTTACGAGCTCGGCGCTGGCGGTGGCGATTCCGCAGACGACCGAGCAGTTAGTGGGCAATTCCAGTGACGTCATCAGGGGAACCGTGGTAAGCGTAAAATCGCAATGGGATGCGGCTCACACGATAATTTTTACCGAAGTCAAAGTCGAGGTTACTGAAGTAGTATTTGGCTCGATCAACAAAGGGGGCGCGATTTCTATTTATGTACCGGGCGGAGTTGTCGGCGATACCGGACTCAAGGTGGAGCACGCTGCTCAATTTGAACAAGGTGACGATGTCGTCGTATTCCTTAGTCAACTGCAAGACATGTATGGAGTCACCAGTTGGGAAATGGGGAAGTTTACTGTTCAAAACGGAACCGTGCGTGAGAAAAAACTGCCGGTGGCGGAATTCATCAACGAAATCAAATCTTTTAAGAAGTAACCCTTAAGCTGAATGGAGAGAGAAATGAAAAAGTTAAGACTTTGTATCTCGGCAGCCGTAGGGTTGATTCTATTAAACCTGACAGTTGCTTCAGACGTGAAAGCGTTCGATTATACAGGCGCCGCCTGGTGTTGTGAAACTGATATAACTTATTGTGTTAATCCCACCGAACCAACCGATACTTGCGGACCGACGGCCACGGCCAGGACTTTTGTCAATGTAGTCAATGACGCCGCCTCCAATTGGAATGCGCAAGGGTTTTCATTTCAACTTGTATATGGAGGCACTACGAGCAACACCGGATGTGTCCCCGGACCGGTTGGTGAATGTGTCATGAATATCGATGGACAGAACGTTGTTTCGATGGCGACAACCTGCACTTTGCCGGCCGGCATCTTAGCCACAGCCTGGTGGTTGTATACCACTCCCGGTGGTGATCCGGACGATTGCTGCATTCTGGAAGCCGATATTTGTGTCACCACAGATGAGACCTGGTTTCGAGATGCCGATTCGACTTTATGTCTCGGGTGTTACGACCTCGAAAGCGTCATGTTGCACGAGTTTGGCCACTGGGCTTCTCTCGGTCATGAGGACGACGAGGCGCTATTGGGATATCGCCCGTCGATGTTTTCCACTTTTGGGATTTGTGAAATAAGGCGGGCTGTCACAGCTGACGATGCCGCGGGAGTGGATTACATATACGGGCCAAACGCTCCGAATGATAGTGTGCTTTCCGCACCTGATAGATGCGCCGCCGTGCACATTCACCCGCCCTATCCTGCTACACCAATCCAAGAACGCATGTCCATGAATTGTTCCTTCGTTCAATGCGAAAATAATGCTTGCCCGCCCGGTCCTCCGTTTTGCGACAGTGTTACACATGACCTATGCTTGTTGGTATGTCCGGGATCTGATGTGGTGTTCGAGGTAGTTGTTAAAGACAGTTGTGGTAATCCAATTTGTGACACTACCAACACCTTTCTTGATTTTGGCACATGTCAGTTTGGGTTTGTATTTCCTTGTCCCGGAGAAGAGCCTGACTGGCCAAGAGTCTATCCAGACTCGTGTGATCCGGCGACTGGGAAACACTATTTCTCCGTTGATGCGGGAATTTCTTCATGCACCGACCTTTGCGACGTTCTTCTGGCCGTACCTGGGTCAGTTTGCAGGAATATTCCCGTTAGATATCTTGATAATACGGGCGATCTATGCGTGACCGACGACGACCTGGGTTGCGATTTGAACTGTGATGGGACAATTAATGCAGCAGACACGGCCATTTGGCTGGCGCATCGTGGACATTGCTGCACAAATCAACCTTGTCCGCCCGGGCAGGCTTGGTGCGACAGCATTTTTGCACCACCTTGTCTTTTGGTATGTCCGCAATCAGACGTCGTGTACACTATTATTGTAATGGACAGCTGTGGTAACCCGGTTTGCGATACCAGCAACATCTGGCTTGAATGGGGTCAATGCGCGTCAGGGAACTTTCCCATACCATGTCCGGGTGAAGAGCCAGACTGGCCGAGAGTTTATCCTGATTCCTGTAATCCCTCAACCGGGGAACACTACTTTGCTATTGACGCTGGGTTTTTCATCGGATGCGACATCAACTGTATGAAATGGGGGCTCTACGTAAATGGTGCATTGTGTAGAGATATTCCTGCCAGATACTTGGACATCACCGGCGACTTATGTGTCACCGAAGCTGATTTAGTATGCGATTTGAACTGTGATGGCATATTTAACTCTTTAGACTCGGCCATTCATTTTGCGCATCGCGGACATTGCTGCACGAATCAACCTTGTCCGCCCGGGCAGGCTTGGTGCGACAGCGTTTATGCACCACCTTGCTTGTTGGTCTGTCCGAAGTCAGATGTAGTTTATACTGTCAATGTCATGGATAGCTGCGGCAATCCGGTGTGCAGTCCCGCCAATATCTGGCTGGATTTCAGTAATTGTCCGGCGTTCCCATGCCCCGGTGAAGAACCAGACTGGCCGAGAGTATTTCCGGACTCGTGTGATCCGCTCACTGGAAACCACTATTTTACTGTTGATGCCAGTATTGATATATGTGTTAATTGTGATGTCCTGCTTTGGGTGAATGGAGCGGTCTGCAGAGTGATTCCGGCCAGATTTCTGGACAATAACGGCGATCGCTGCGTAACAGACGCCGACTATGTAGCAGGTTCTATCTGCACCGATTTAGATTGTGACGGTGTTGCTGGTACGGCTGTCGATGCTTCAATCTTTGCTGCCCATCGTTTGCACTGTTGTCCCGGAGTAACGCCGTGTCCCCCCGGACGGCCGTTCTGCGACAGCGTCAGGTACGACCAATGCCTGTTGGTATGTCCGGAATCGGATGTAGTGTTTAAGGTGGTTGTGAAAGATAGTTGCGGCAATCCGATATGTGACCCGGACGCGTGGCTTGAATTCGGCGATAATTGTCCCGCCAGACCGTGTCCCAACGAAGAGCCCGACTGGCCGAGGGTGTATCCTGATTCTTGCGACCCCTCAACTGGTACCCACTACTTTAGCGTCGATGCCAGTTTAGAAGGATGCGTTGATTGCTTTGTAGGATTATTCATCAATGGTGCATTCTGCAGGGAAATCCCGGCCAAATTCCTTGACAACAATGCCGATTTGTGCGTCACGGAACTCGACTGGCTTGGACCGCCTCGTCCGTGTGATGATCTTAACTGTGACGGCACAATTGACATGGCTGATCGGGCCATTTGGGCGGCACACTTCCATCACTGTTGCCGTACCTGTCCGGATACGGATGGCGACGGAGTATGTGACGTGATTGACAATTGCGTACTCACACCTAATCCGGGTCAGCTGGATACAGATGGCGATGGACTGGGTGATGTCTGCGACAACTGCCCGCTGGTGTTTAATCCGCTGCAAGAAGACACCAACCAAGACGGAATTGGCGATTCATGTTGCTGTGTAGGTATTCGCGGGGACGTCAACGGTGATGGTTCGGTGAATCCGAATATTCTCGATCTGAACTACCTAGCGAGCTACATTTTCCGCGGCGGACCAAAACCCGGATGTCCGAAAGAGGCCGATCTTAATTCTAACGGGACATGTTGTAATATTATCGACCTCAATTTTCTGGTGGCTTATATCTTCCGTGGAGGCCCGCTTCCCGGACCGTGCTAATCGAATAGAATCAGATTAGCGACATAAACAGCCGCCCCGATGGAAACGTCGGGGCGGTTTCTTATATACAGGCAGGTCGCTTCAGCCAAGTGACTCCCAAAAGACGCAAATCCTGCGTTAATTCTTTTTCAGGTTGAACTTATTTAGTAAGAAGTTTAAAACAAATTACCCGGGAATTCCGTTGGCAAAATAGTATGGTATATTATTTTCAAAAGACTAACGTGGACGAAAGATAACTGCACTAAAAACTTTCTTCCTGACTCTGTAACTTAAATCAGATGCAAAGGGAGATATTTATGAAAACAATTTTCTATGTAACTATCATGACATGCTTCCGAGTTGCCGGAACTGCGATAATTTTTGTCTCAAATGTCTTGGCACAGAGCTCGTTGTTTTCGACCGCAGTTAACTATAGCGCAGGCGATGGCCCCGCCTTTGTCTTTCAGGCAGATCTTGAGAATGACGGCGATAAGGACTTGGTCACGGCCAACATAAATTCGGATAACCTTACTGTTTTGCTGAACGACGGTAATGGGACATTTGCGGCGCCGGTCAATTACCAAGTGGGGGATCGTCCGTTCAACGTTTTTGCAGCCGACCTTGACGGCGACAATGATCTTGACCTCGTGGCGCCGAATTCGCTTTCTCAAAATGTATTCGTACTGTTAAACAACGGCAATGGGACTTTTGCACTGCCAGAAAACTATACGGCAGGCTTAGACCCGTCGGCCGTTTTCCTGGCCAAAATTGACAATGATAACTTCCTTGACCTGGCGGTGACAAACTTGGGCACTAACGATGTTTCGGTCCTAATCAATAACAGCAACGGAACATTTGCGGCGGCGGTGAACTATAGCGTTGGAAATGCGCCAAACGCGATTTTCTCGGCGGACTATGACAACGACAATGATTTTGACTTGGCGGTGACAAACTTCAATTCTGACGACGTTTCCATCCTGTTGAATACCGGCATAGGGACGTTTGAGGCGGCGGTGAATTATTCAGTGGGAAACGGGCCTAACGCAATTTTCGCGCTTGATTATGATATCGACGGCGACATTGATTTGGCGGTGACAAACTATGAATCCGACAATGCATCCCTTATTTTTAACAATGGAAATGGGACGTTTGGGGCAGCGGTTAATTATCCTGTGGGAAATGGTCCTGACGGCGTTTTCTCGGCAGATTATGACAATGACGGCGACAAAGACCTGGCAGTTGCAAATGACCTTTCTGACAATGTTTCCATACTTTTTAATAACGGCGTGGGGGTGTTTGGGGTTGCGGACAATTATGGGACGGCGGCTCGGCCATTCGATGTTTCTTCAGCTGACTTCGACGGTGATGGCGACCTTGACCTGGCTACCGCAAATTTCGCCTCTGACGACGTTTCCATACTAATGAATTTGACAAACGATGATGATGACGATGATGGGGTCCTCGACGAACTAGATAACTGCCCGCTGGTGGCCAACTCGGGGCAGGAGAATACGGACGGAATTGGAACAGGCGATGCCTGCTGTTGTGTGGGTATCAGAGGCGATGCTAACAGTGACAGCACAGTCAATCCCAATATTTTAGATTTGAATTATTTGGTGAACTACATTTTCCGTAATGGGCCGCCTCCGGGGTGCCCGAAGGAAGGAAATGCAAATTCTCAAGGTACAGAGACGGCTAACATTATCGACCTGAATTTTCTTGTAAACCGCATTTTTCGAAACGGTCCTCTGCCTGGACCATGCTAATTGAATAGAAACAGATTAGCGACATGTACAGCCGCCCCGATGGAAACGTCGGGGCGGTTTTTTATTCTGGATTGGATGTGACTTAACTGGAAGTAGATAAAAAAAGAGGGTGCTGCTCTGGTCGGGTAGAGGGGGCTAGAAAACTACCCAGGGACAGCAGAGAGTCACCCTCGATAAGGCTTTATATACGATATTTAGTCCAATTGTCAAGCCCCATAGATATTTCGTGATATCGACAATTTTGCAGCCAACTTTAAAATCTGGCGATTTTTACAGGAATCGTCAAAAAGGCCGGGTCATTATCATCAGCCGTTATCTTAATAGTAAAGTTAGAAAGATAAGTCCCTTTGGCGAGTGATTTGTCCGGAATTACAGACAGTTCCAACATTTCATCTTTTTTGGCATTGTCTTTTTTGAATTCCACTGTGAAGAAATCATCATTTATATCTTGAATCTCGACCTTTATGGATTCAAAAACTTTATTGGTAATTTTTATCGATTGTTCCTTGTGAGTAGGGAGCATAAAAATAGCAAACGGATTGGGCTTAAGCCCATTCTGCCATTGGCCGACTTCCGCCAGATAAAAGAAGGTGGTGGTTTCTCTCTCCGGAAGGCTCAAAAACACGATAAATTTTCTGTTAACCGGGCCGTAAAAATCTTTGGTATCGAAAGTCAGTTTCAAGATTAGAGTGTCATTTGGCCCCAATACTTGCCTATCATACAACACTGATGAGCAGTCGCAACGAACGTCAACGCTGTCAATTCTGATTACCTTATGGCCGGTATTGACCAGTTTAAAATTGTGGAAAATTCTGTAATCAATTCCGACGTGCCCAAAATCGAACACTTGTTCCGAAACCTTATAGCGGCTTTGGGTGTGGACCGAGGCTGACATCAGGCATATGAAGATTACCCCCAGTAGAGTGTTTGACAAAAAGTGAAATTTAACGCTTTGGTTATTCCAGAAGGCCATGTTGTTTCATCCATTCGTCGTTAAAACACTTGCTTAAATAGCGGATGCCGGAATCGGCAAAAATGCCGACTATGACTGCGTTTTTGTCAGTTTTGGCAGCCACCTTTTCAATGGCAAAAGCAACAGCTCCGGACGAACCGCCGCACGATATTCCTTCTTTTTTTGTCACCAATCGGGCCCGATTAAAAGAGTCCTTGTCACTTACCGTAATGACTTCGTCAATGACATCTTTGTCCAGAGCACCGGTGACAACATCGGAACCAATGCCTTCAATCTTATACAGTTTTCCCTCAATGATTTTTCCGCTCTTGATGTAATCTGCAAATATTGAACCTTCGGGATCCACTGCTATAACTTTGACCCGAGGATTTTTTTCTTTTAGGAATTTGGCAGCACCGGAAAGAGTACCGCCGGTGCCAATTCCGGCAACAAAGTGGGTAATTTTACCATCGGTATCTTCCCATATTTCCGGTCCGGTAGAATGGTAATGGGCTTCGATATTCTCCTGGCTGTCGTACTGATTCAAATCGAAATACCCTTTTTCTTTGGCCATGGTGCGGGCTATCATGTAGTGGCTGGCCGGGTCATCATGAGCAGCCTCGGTCGGGGTAACAATGACCTGGGCGCCGAATGACTTTATTAAATCAGTTTTCTCCTGACTGGTTTTCTGGGGAGTGGTAACAATAGATTTCATCCCCAACACCGAGGCAATCATGGCCAAGGCCGAACCAGTGTTGCCGGAACTATTGTCAATGACAGTGTCACCTTTTTTCAAACGACCATCCGTCATAGCTTTTTTCAATATATAGGCCGCCATGCGGTCTTTGACCGAACCAGTCGGATTCATAAATTCTAGTTTGACGTAAGCTTTGGGGCCTTTTTCCGGAACACCGGTGCGGAGACGTACCAATGGTGTATGGCCGACCAAATCAAGTATGCTGTCGTAGGTTTTCATTTTTTCCCTTATTTGAATCGCAAAGATTATACATTGAAATCAGATTTTCAACCAATTTGTGTGTACAACAAGTTGAGGCCTTTATACTTGACAGTAAAGAAGAAATTGATTTAAAGTTACGCCATTAAGTATAGGGAGGAGCAATGAAGTCTCATAAATTAGCGCTTTTGATGATATGGCCGGCTTTTTTGATGGTTGGCTGTAAAGATAAAGCGAAAGAGCAGACTATGGTTCCTCCGCCCATCGATAATATTGTCAAAGTGGACACTACATCAATTCTGGCCGCTGACACAATGGCGGCAGTTGAAGAAGCTCCGGGGATGCCGCCGGCTCCCAGAGGAAACGGTTATGCTGTTCAGGTAGCCAGTGGTACTGATGAAAACTATATTCAGTACCTTGTAGATTTATGGAAAGGCCGAGGCTATGAGCCTTTTGTCAGCACTATAACGCACAAAAATGAAACACACTATCGAGTCAGGCTTGGTTTATTTCAGACTCAAGCCGAAGCAAAAAACGTAGTGGCTGAATTAGAGGATAAGTATTCCCTTAAAACCTGGATTGATCAGATATCCAATTAAATTTGTTAAGCAATCGGAGCCGATGGCAAAGGGGCTAATTTAATCAACTCAATTCTATTTTAATTCAAATTTCTTTTCAAGTGCTTATCTAAAAACTCAACTTGCTTGCGATATTCTGCAATAATATTAACACGCTTCGAGGCGCCGTGGCCTTCGTCCGGGAAAATCAAAGAATCAACAACTCCGCCATTGGTCTTAATTGCTTCTATAATTTGACGTGCCTCGCCGACTGGCACCCGCGGGTCATTTTCACCGTGGACTACAAGCAAGGGTGTCTTAATCAGGTTTGCTTTATGAATAGGGGAGATGGACTGCAGGAATTCAGGGTCGGAAAGAGGGCCGTATTCGGCTTCACGAAGTGCCCGCCGGTAGGCAGCAGTATTTTCCAGAAATGTTTTGAAGTTGACTATGCCGACGCCGTCTATGGCGGCCGAAAATAAATCAGGATATTCCGTAATCATTCCCATTACCACGTACCCTCCATAAGAACTACCGCGGATGCCTATCATTCCCGGTTTGGTGTAACCATTGGCAATAAGGAATTCTACTGCGGCCTTATAATCCTTTAGAGAGTCCTTGCGCTTCTTATAATTGTCCAGGGACATAAAATTGCTGCCGTAGCCAGATGAACCGCGTGGATTAGGCGCCATAATGCCGTAGCCATTTAGCAATAAGTACTGATAGTTTCGTACAAAATTTGGCTGGAACTGGCTCTCGGGACCGCCGTGGGCGTCAATTACAAAGGGAATGGCATCACCTTCGCGGTAGTTCGGCGGCAGGTACAGAAACGCAGGAATCTCGAGTCCATCAAAACTTTTGTATCGAATCAATTTCGGTTCAGTAAAGATTTCCCGGTCGATACCGGCGTATATGGCAAAGGTGAGCTGTTCCAGCTTTTTAGTGGCCGGGTCCCAGCGCCAGACTTCGGAGGTGCGGGTTGGTCCGCTAAATGACAAAAGACAGGCGCCGTTCTGGTCGAAATAACCTCCTCCGAGAATGCCATCCAAAGGAGGAGAGGGGAGAGCATTCTTAGTTTCAACTTCGCGCAATTTCAATTTAACATAGCCTTCTTCGTTTATAAATGCTGCCATAAACTTGTTATCCCGGGAAAAGGTCAAGCCTTCGATTTCCCAGCGCGGGTCAATCCAGCCGTCATTAACAAATTCGATTCTGCCGGTAGCAACATCCATTTTGGCCAGGCGGGCAATCCCGTCTTCATTATCATTCCAGGTCAACCAGATGGTTTTTTTATCCGTCATAAGTTCGGGGGAACCATAAAGAACATCTTTTTTGTCACTAGTCAGCGGCGTGTATTTCATCGTATTCAGGTCAAGCAGAAAGAGGTCATTGTCGGAATTCGAATTGAATCTGGAGATAATCATCAAGCTGCCGTCGGCGCTGATATCGGCCACGGCATTGTAGCCGCGGACTGCGGAAGTATCTCCAAAGATCTTTTGACTTCGTCCGGAGGCAACTTCCATCCTGTAAATAAAAAAATCCTGCTTGTTTTCTTCATTGGAGCGGTAATAAATGCAGCTGTTGTCGGGCGCCCACACGACCGAACCATATTGAACTTGATTTCCGGAAGTCAGCGGCATAATCCGGCCTGTTTTGGTATCCATCAGATAAAGTTGGGATTGTTCCGAACCGCCTACGGAAGCGCCCACAATGCTCTTTGCGGCGTCATTGGAGAGATTAAAAAAATCAATGCCGTCATCAAAAGTTGTCAACTGATAAGGCCAACCATCTTTTGTCAGTCTATATATTTGGGGAGCGCCGGACATCGAGGAACTAAAGTACACCTCCTGACCATCCCAGCTATATCCGGCCGGCGTATTGGCGCCAATTTGCATGAAGGTGCCGATATCTGGGATGTACTTTCCTTTATTCAAAAGCGAAGTGGTTTCTGTGCTTTGTTGGGCGTTAGTCAATGTTATCGCGGCGACCAATAGAAAAAGTACGAGAATTGCTGCCGGTTTAGGTCCTGTCATGATAACTCCGAGTTATTTTAGATATTTGGTTCTTGATTGATTATACGATTGAGGAGGGCTGTCGGCAACAGATATTCAAAATTGAAGAGCATGGGTTGGGAAGATAGTAAATAAAAAGCCCGGGTTAGTATAACCCAGATTTAGCGGAAAAAATTATAGAAGTCGAAGCATCACGGGCGAGGGGTGGGGCACCAGGCCAGAAGATACTATTGGACAAAGTGGACAGCTTGTTCGTTATTATAAATGTGTTATAGAGTTGCTGGGGAGAAATGTTCAAAGTTCAATGTAGTTGTCGTTCATATCTATCCCACAGCAAGCTGTGGGCCACCCGTCCCATGATTAGTTTGACAAAAATGGATTCCGAACGTTATTATAGGTATGAACGCCGAATTTAATACCGCGATGCCGGCTATGAAATGGACCAAATTGTTGGTATTCTTTCTACTGTCAGGTTCTCCTGTTTTGCTAATTGCACAACTTCCCCCGCAGCCGCGGGAGTACTGGGAACTGCCGACCGCTTGCGTGTCAGCGCACGATGTTGGCAAACTCGTACTGGGTGTTTCGAATAAGGGGTATTTTGGTAATACCACTCAATCCAAATATTATGACTGCATCAACGGAAATACTTACTATTCGGGAAGTGAGTATCCAAGAAATTCTTTGATTAACTACCTTTGGCACGGCTCAATTTGGATAGGGGGTGTGCGACGTGGCGACACTTTGGTCTCTGAAGGCTTTTTTGGTTTTTTTTTCGAGCCATCTTCTTCTCATCTTCATCCACCCTACTCTGAATTCAATCCCGAAGACGCACCCCTCGCAGAAATTAAGCAAATATCCAGTATTAAAGGGTCAAAGTATTATGACAAATCTGCCGTCTCGCATCAAGACTTACGCGTCAACTACACCGATACAATTGTGTTAAATGACAATATCTATTTTGACAATCATCCAGGGACTACTGATTTTTTGGATTCCAGATTGCACAAACCGCTTTTTATTGAAATTACGGAGAATTCTTATGCGTGGTCCCACGAATACGCAGAGGATTTTGTTCTTTTTGAATTGTCCGTAAAAAACATTGGAGAAAAGACCATTGATGGTTTTTCTCTTGGGATCAATCTGGAACATTTCGCAGGGTACAAGAACATTAGCAGATTTTCCAGTACAGATGATTTGGTCGGATTTATGAAGTCATATTCACGAAATGCTCAATGTGGGTTTGTTGATACACTGAATCTGGTATGGGTGGCAGATAATGATGGCGATCCATTTAATGGAGAATTTTCCAAACAATTGGTCACGGACACCAGCGGAGAAGAGTATAAGTCGGCTACAGACGCCATCGGAGCTATTTTTGTATCTGTGCCCGACGACCCACCAATTTACTTTAATTGGTGGACATACAATACTTCTGATTTTGGTCCGATGATGCGGGGTAATTACAGAAATTTTCGAACCGGCGGACTGGGTGACCCCCAAGGAGACCGGAACAAATTTTTTATTATGGGAAACGGAGAGATTGATTACGACCCGGCTTATGCCAAGAAAATTGATCAATTCAACCAAACGTGGTTGTACCCGGACCAGCAATGGCTGCAACAGCATTTAACAGGCGGACAAGATTATAGTGCGCTAATTTCTTTTCAAGATGGATTCTTAACACCAGGCGGCTCTATGCCAATTGTCTTTGCGGTAGTTATGGGCGAAAACTTTCACACTGATCCGGGTAATTTGCAGAATCTTCCTGACCGACCCGATAGATACTATGACAATCTTGATTTTTCCGATTTGGCTAAAAATGCACAATGGGCTAAATGGATTTATGACAATCCGGGAATTGATACTGATGGGGATGGTTACAAGGGAGAGTATCGAGTTTGTGTATTGGACTCCGTACTCGACGTTGACTCTAGCTGGATTGCCACAGTTGCGGAAACTACTTATTACAAGGGGGATGGAGTGCCTGACTGGAAGGCGGCGCTGCCGCCGCCGACACCCAAAATGTGGGTGACGCCAATGTTCAGGGGGATTAATATCAGGTTTAACGGACAAGAATCAGAGAATTCGAAAGACATTTTTACGCAGATGAATGATTTCGAGGGGTATCATGTTTATATAAGCCGAGATGATAGAGAGCAGAGTTATTCACTATTGGCTTCGTATGACATCGAGAATTATGACAAGTATATCTGGAACGAAGGGAAACAGCCTGATGCGGGCTGGGAATTGCTTGATTTTCCGATGAGCATGCGAGATATCAGATGCAAGTATGCGTACAACTGCAATGATTCTTCTTTCGACCCGCTAAGATTTAGACCGAGCCAGCCATACCAGCTGCGTAATTTTCCAGAATCTTTATTCTATTGGGAAAAACATCAATGGAATGTTTCCGAATTTGGAGTTACAAGCGACATCAAAAAGAGATTTCCTTCAGCGAGAGACCCGAGAGGAATTCCGGCTGATTCTCTGACGCCCAATGATTACACGGATGACGGGTATCTCAAATACTTTGAATACGAATACATCGTTGATAATATTCTCCCGACAGTTCAATACTACGTCAGTGTTTCTGCCTTTGATTTTGGCTGGCCGAAATCGCGGCTTGAACCTCTTGAGACATCAATTACAGAGAATGCTCAAGCAGTGTTTGCGAGTGTGATTGATTCCGCGTTTGGCGGCAATAACAAGCAAGTGGTGGTTTACCCCAATCCATATCGGTTGGATGAAGAATATCGTTCGCGAGGATTAGAAGGACTAGGGCAGGAAGAACGAAGCAATGAAAGAGTTCGACGAATTCATTTCGCCAATCTGCCGCCGAAGTGTAAGATTATGATATTTTCTCTGGATGGAGATTTAGTCAGAGAAATTCACCACGACAAATCCCCCAGTGACCCGACAGCTTCGCATGAAGAGTGGGGATTGATAAGCAAGAATGGATTGGCGGTGGTATCGGGATTGTATTACTGGGTTGTCGAATCAGATGACGGGACGGTGCAGATGGGGAAGCTAGCGATAATTCTTTAGAAAACCTAACCCCCGGCCCCTTCCCCGCGGGGGAAGGGGAGAAAGAATGGTTTCCCGCCTTCGCGGGAATGAAAGGCTTGGGGCAGACGAGGGCGTCTGCCGCGCACATTCCAATTGAGATTGCCACGTACCGATAAGAATCGGGACTCGAAATGACTTTGATTTCAGGTGTCAATTTCGAAACCATCCCGCTTTAAGGCTGGGTTTCGACCTACTCAAACTTGTGGTTAGAGTAGTTACTGTCTTTTGGCCATCAGTATGGCGGCAGAAAAGCGTTTATCGTTTTGCATGGCTTTACGCTGGTTTTCAGTAGCCAATACCTGGAAGCGGTCGTATGCTTTTTTGACTTCTTCGAAGTCATTCAAACCCATGTAAGACAACATCAAGTATTGATATAAATAAGGGTCATCTTTATTAATCGACCGGGCGTTTTTGAAGTTTTCTATCGCCAACTTATAATTTCCTTGCTGAAATCTGGATCGTCCCATTCCCATATATGCCTGAAAACTTCTTTTATCAATTTTGAGTACTTCATCAAAATCTGAAAGGGCGGCGATTTCCTCGCCTTTGATTAAATACAATTCGGCCCGTCCCAGGAGTGCGGGAAGTGACTGGGTGTTTACTTCCAGCGCTCTGTTGTACGACGTAATGGCCCAGCTATATTCTTTCTTTACTTTGTAGACTTCGGCGGCTCTGACGAAGTCTTCGTGAGCTTCAGCATTTTTTTGGAGTTGTTGATAGGCCAGCCCCCGGTTGTAAATAGCCTGGGGATAGCTGGGATTCAGTTCCAGAGCATTTGAAAAATCGGAAATCGAGTTTGTGTATTTGTTTGCTTTGAGGGCATTAACGCCGGATTGGAAGAATTCTTCGGCTCCGTAGGTCGCTTGTTTCGAAGTTTCGCCGAGAGTCTCGAGATCCACTTTAAGAGTTTTGTTTTCACCAGCGTCAACAGTAATGGTACCTGATTTCTTTTTGTAACCGGGTGCAACAATTTCGTATTTATACGTTCCGGGGTTTACCGGGCTATATTTTAGATTTCCGGCACCCATCACGTTACCGTCGAGACTGAATTTAGCCCCATCAACATTGGCCGCCAAAACTATGGATCCCGCGGCCACTTCCGGTTTTGAAGTCTGTTTGGTCTCCGTTTGCAGCTTTGTCTGCTGGGCGGTACTGGTCATTTGTGTGGGTTCCATACTTGTTTGCTTTGATGATGAGGGTGGCTGGCCGGTTTTTGAATTTCCCGGGGTTAATGACAGCTGGGTTTGCTTTTTGATTTCGGCTTTTGTGGTGGACGGTCGTAAAGACAGCATGGAAATTCCATTGTCTAATACCGTGGCATGGTCAGCACCTACAACTCGGCCATCAATCAAATATTCGATTCTGTGGGCTCCGGCAGGGATATCGTCCGAAGTAAACATACCTTGGGCGTTCGATTTAACAGTTATACCTAAGTCCGGAAACCTGATGGCAGCACCTTTCAAGTACGGCTTATCACTACCATCAAGGACCACGCCTGCGATTTGTCCTTTACCGTCTGCGGCATCTTTGACAAACCAAGAAGCAATTAAGAGCAGAACCAATGCAAATAGAACGCCGGCACCAACATAGACGTAGGTTGGTTTGATTTTTTTGAGCTGTAATGCATAAAGTTTGCCGTTCAATAATAGTTCATCATGTTTGGTCAAATGGTGTTGAGAGGGGAGTTTAATGAAGTTTTTATAGAAATAGGCAACACTTCTACTCCTCCCAGGGGAAGTCGATTCTGAACCTGCAGGATTTAATGTTTCCGAGAGCAAGGACGACTTATCAGGTTTCGTTTGAGGTGAACTTAGAGAGGTAGCCTGATTCTCGATTTCATTGATTTTGCTGCGAATTGAGGCCTTTTCCTTGTCGGCTAGGCGCACATTGCGGCCATAGAGGTTTTTTTCTATAGCTTTTACTTCTTCAGGGGTCAGTTTCTTGAGCTGGCCGTAGCTGGATGAGTCTTTAGCCTCTGGCATCTTGGCTTTTTCAAGCGGTTTTGAGCCGACGCTTTTATCATGCTCAATATTGCTATCCGAGTCTGGGGGTAAAGTAGGTTCTGAAAAGCCAATAGGGTCATAAGAAAAGGCCCGGTGTTTTCCAGAAGATTCTTCTTCGGAACTCCCTTTCTTTTCCTTTGAGGATGGTTTTAATTCGCCTTTTTCCGGCTGGTCGCCGGAGGACAGAGTCTTGCTGCCACCAACGAATTCCCGGTCATCTTCAGGTACCTCCCGAACGATTACATCAAGTTGGTCGCCTTCTTCCTGGCCTGTGGCAGTAACGTTGGTGCCGCAGACACTACAACAACCGGCATCTGTAATGATTTGATCTGACTTACAACGGGGGCACTTCTTTATCAAGGTAAAGCTCCTGCAAAAGATTCTTTGAAAATTTATCGACTGTTTGGGAGGTTTTCTTTAGACAAAGTTTGGGTCAGAAACGTCTGAAATCAAAAGGGTTGCACTAAAAAAGAGGCGGTGGGCTCTTGACACCGGAACCGGTTTGGAGTTATTATCGAGACTCGGAATTTGTTGGAACTGTAAGAGCTGTGTTTTTTTGACTTCTCTGTTCAGGAGGATTTTGGAAAATGTCTAATAGATTGAAGCAATGGGTTGTAATATTCTTCTTTGCCCTAATAAGCATAATTTATTGGGGTTGCACTCAACCCTCCGATGTCCTCGTCCCGATTTCCTCAAGTGAAGTTACTCTGGCCCCTCAATTGCTGCCGTCAAACTTTCCCGGGATGCACTATGAACTATGGGTGGCCAATGCAACTGATAGCGCCTCTTTTGGCAAATTTGGATACGACAGTCAAACGAAGCAATTTCTGGAAACGAGCGGGGCTGTGAGAGCTAACGGCAATCGCTTTAATTTGGACGATAATATCTATCGTTTCACCAAGATATTTGTCTCGGTTGAAGAGAACGCTGATCCTGATCCATCTTCCCCGGGTCCGATAATGCTGATAGATGACGTTACGATCCCTTCTAATGCGTCGGTGGATTTGGTGTTTCCATTGGATGAACTTCTTTGGGAAGCAACCTCGCGCTATAATATGGAAACAACATCAGACAGCGATATCGGGGGATATAATTTCGACGGCTACGGCTTATGGTTTGCCAGTTATCAACGGCTCAACGATTCAATCCAAGACACTCTGTCCCTGGACAGCTTCTGGCTGGACAGCATCTATGAGGAGTTTTCAAGAGATACCAATATCGTAAATCTGATTGGCATTGCCGATGTAAATGATATTGATTCTACTCCAATTTTTAGCGTTAATTCATCTATAGATACTACTCGATTTTTTGGAGTTGATTCATATACCCACAAAGTTGTGCGATATAATCGGATTGTTCAATATGATTCTGCTGATGCCGGTGATTCAATACTAATTACAATTCCCAGTTTTGATTATTCGGTTGGACTTATGAGACGATTTGTTTATGATGAGTTTACACAGGACAGCTTTGCACTTCCTGACTATACTAGCTATGGTTGGAAATATAAAGGGTGGGTAGTTTCTCCTTATGTTAACTCTGCGCTTGTTGGAAATATTACTCCTCCGGCATGGTCCACCAATACATTTAGCGACTCACTAATACCGGGTATTAATGGCGGACTCCTGACTACCGGCACATTCAGCAGGATTAATAATCCGGACGATACCAATCCTTACGCGCAAAGTAATCGACTGCCGCAGTTTCCGGGAGAAGACTTTTTATTGTTTCCGTCCAGTTGGATTGGTGCGGGCGGATTAGTCCCAAACGGTTCGGGAAATTCCGGCACTGTTTTCATAACGTTAGAACCAAATAATTTTGTGACAGATACCACCAATTTCCCGCTGATTGCATTTACGGCCCACGTTCCGAATAGTCGAGCGGATATTACCGGAGACGAAGTCATTATTAACATGCGGAATCGGACTCAAACCGTCGACCCCAGAATCGGCTTTCCCAGAATCAGAGTGAATATCACGACATTCTAAGAATTTGAAGTTTTAAGTAGATACTAAACTCTTCAAAAAAGTAATTTATTAACCGGGGCATTATCTGCTTTCTATTTCCCGCAGTATTATTAAATTGGCGTGCTAAATGAATTTAAATGTGAATACTTGGGTGTATTTGAAACAAAAGAATAACTAAAGCGTAAACAGTAGCAATATCGGGGAGTAAAATGGAGAATGTACAAGACCAACAAGTCGCCACGCCGACACCCAAGCCCAATGGCGGGCTCTCATGGAAGGGAATTATAGAAGTCTTTTATCAGCCAGCGGCATTCTTTGTCAAACTCAAAGACAATCCTAAAGTTTTGGTGCCATATTTAATTTATGGGTTAATCACTTTTGTGGCTTTCTGGGCCATTAAAGATTTGATGGCAAAGGCAATCCTGGAAATGCCGGAGGTTGCTGAACGAATGCAGCTCCAGGGCGAGATGACGCCCGAAATGAGGAACATGATGGCGAGCTGGCAAGTAATCCAATGGACACTGGTGTATCTGCTTTGTCCTTTGGCTGCTGCTGGTCTGGCGTATTTCTGGGGTAGTTTCATTTTTGGGGGAAGTGCCAAGTACAAACAGTTGTTGTCTCTAATGTTGTACGGGGAATTGATATTTGCGGCAAGCCACGTAGTACTGGTTCCGCTGATGCTGGCCAAGGGGGACCTTTATCTGACTTTTTCTTTGGGGGCGTTGGCGTCAGAAAAGTCATTTGGCAACACTTTGTATGCGGTATTATCAAAATTTGATCTGTTTATCGTTTGGGAGATAATTGTGATTGGCATCGGTTTATCTATAATCTATGGGTTTCCACGCAACAAAGGATACCTGTTGTCTGTCCTTTCGATGGGACTGTTGACCATTTTGGCAATTATTTCTGCAATTGTTAGTGGGATGTTCAGATAAGGCAAGGAGTATGATTATGCGTTTTGTTTCGGCAAAAGGTATTACAGTTCTAATTGTATTCGGACTATTGGCGTCAAGTGCCATGGGGGAGACACTTAATCTCGACCAATGCATTGAATTGGCTTTGAAAAAGCGTGCTAATGTCATTGTCGCCCGCGGACGTGCCAAAGTGGCCGGTGCGGAAAAAATGCAGGCATTCGGGCAGTTCCTGCCTAATATCGATGCCGATTACACTCGTTCCAAAGGCGATCAGTATGACATTCAATCACCCTTTGATACAACCGAGAGTCAGGAGTTTGGCCCCGATAAAAGTCTCTCGATTTCAGGCTCGGTCGATATTGTCAACGTTTCTACCTGGTTCAACTTTTTTAGCGCCGGCGCCAATAAATCGGCGTCATATCTTGCATCAATTGATTCCGAGCAGGAGCTGATTTTCAGCGTTAAAATTGCTTACTACGATTACTTAAGAGCTGTTCAAAACGAGGAGACAAATGAACAGGCGGTGGAAAGAAGCAAAGAACAACTCAAGCTGGTTGATTCTCGTTACGAACTTGGTTCTGCGGCCTACTCCGATGTGCTTGGCCAGAGAGTGCAATACGGCAACGACCGCTTAGAACATCTGCGAGCGCAAAATAATGTAACAACTACGAAGGCTGTTTTGTCTTATACCATAGGACTCGATCCAAATCAGGATGCGGAATTTGAAACTGTCGAAGACGCACGCGAATACGAAGGAACTATGGAAGAGGCGATAAATTTTGGTTTGGATCATGAACCAGGGTTATTGGCAGCCACGCAAGACGTAAGAACCAGTAAACACGATTTGAATTCAGCGCTGGCAGATTACATCCCAAAACTTTCATTTTTTGGCCGCTATACTGACTTTACCGGTACTGAAGCATTTCCAATAGTATTTGAACGTTCTTTCAAGCAGAAGACCTTCGGTTTCCAAGTCACTTACAATATTTTTGACGGGTTCGGTCGCCAACGAAATGTCACCCAGGCGAAAGTGAACCGAAACAATGCCATGGCTGAATACAGCGACGCCAGAAATCTGGTAATGCAGCAAATCAAAACTGCCTATTTGGATATTCATAATCAAAAGGAAGCTGTTTCAGTTGCCCAGGAATCAGTGGCCGCGGCGGAAGAGAATATGAAAATCGTTCAGGAGCGCTACAACTTGGGAGCGGCCACAATACTCGATTTACTGACAGCACAGGAGGATTTGAAAAGGGCACAAGTATCGTTAATTAACTCGAAATTTGATTTGAATCTGTCCATAGCCAGACTTGAAAATGCTATGGGTAAACCGTAACAGATTGAGGAATTGTTAATGACAAAGAAGAAGAAAACGTTTCTGTTTATCGGAATCGGTTTGGTGGTGGTGGTACTGCTGGTAATGAATCTTACCGGCGACAACAGCAAACGGACTACCGTGTCAGCAGAGGAAGCACAAAATAGAGACATTACCGAGTTAGTGTCGGCCTCGGGTCGGGTGGAACCCAAGACCAAGGTGAATATAACTTCGGAAGTTAATGGTAAAATAATCAGACTGGCTGTCAAAGAAGGTGACAATGTAAAATTGGGACAGTTATTGATAGTTCTGGACACGGTTCAGCTTCGTTCCGATGTTGACCAGGCGCTTTACAATGTTAATGAAGTTAATGCCCGGCTAGATGGGGCCAAGGCGGCTCTGGACAACGCCAAGGAGGAATTTGATCGGCAGCAAAGTTTGTTTGATCGCACCCTGACGTCGGAAACTGCCTATAAGAATGCCAAGTTTGCTCATTTAGACGCCAAATCACAAATGGAGGCCTGGGAAGCACAGGCCAAACAAGCACAATTTCGATATGAAAAGACTTTGGACTACCTTCGTAAGGCCAGAATTGTTGCACCTATGACGGGTGTCGTAACTTTTGTGGACTGTGAAGAAGGCGAAGTAGCGGCGGCGCAGACTGCTTTTACGCAGGGGAAAACTCTGATGACCGTTTCAGATTTGAGCGTGTTCGAAGTCCAAGTCGAAGTTGACGAAACAGAAATAAATAAAGTCAGCCTAAGTCAGAAGGTGGACATTGAAGTTGACGCCTTTCCGGACACGACTTTTCCCGGAGAAGTTATTGAAATCGGCAATACCGCTACCGTTGCCAGAGCCGGTACACAGGAACAGGCCACAAACTTTTACGTAAAAGTGGTGTTTAAAGACAGTGACGTGAAAGTGAAGCCGGGCATGTCTGCGACAGTGGAAATAACTTCGAATGAACGAGATAAATCGTTATCGGTGCCATTCAGCGCCGTTGTTATTCGAGCTTTTGACATGGATTCACTGGCGGCGGCCCGCGCCGGCAAATCGCCGGAAAGCTCATCGATTGTAAATGAAGCAGTGGCATCGGAGTCGGCTGATAGTGCAGACCTGAAGAAAAAGACTCCTGGCGGAGAGAAAGAGCGCAAGGAACTTAAGGGAGTTTTCATTATCAAAAACGGGGTAGCCAAATTTGTTGAAGTCGAAACTGGCATTGCTGACCAGAAGTTTATCGAGGTAACCAGCGGATTGCAGAGCGGTGATTCGGTAGTTTCCGGCCCCTATAGGGTGTTAAGAAAAATTAAAGACGGTGATGCCGTAGAGATTTCCAAAGAAGACAAAGAAGCCAAGGAAAGCACTGACTGATGCCTTTGATTGAAACTAAAGACCTCTGGAAAACGTATGACATGGGTTCGGAGAAAGTTCACGCCTTGCGGGGAGTTTCTCTTGATATCGACAAGGGAGAATATGTTGCCATTATGGGACCATCAGGTTCCGGAAAATCCACTTTTATGAATCTGATTGGCTGCCTGGATACGCCAACCAGTGGAACGTACTTTCTTAACAAGAGCGAGGTGAGCAAGCTTGATGACAACGAACTGGCTAATATTCGCAATCGCGAAATAGGCTTTGTATTTCAGACCTTTAACCTTTTGCCGCGGGCAACGTCGCTTCACAATGTTGAACTTCCCCTGATTTACAACGGCACCGCCGCTGCTGAACGAACCAAAAAAGCCAAAGAAGCCATGGCCAAAGTTGACCTCACGGACAGAATGAGCCATAAACCTAATGAATTGTCCGGCGGAGAGCGCCAGAGAGTTGCGATTGCACGCGCGCTGGTGAATAGCCCTTCGATTATTCTGGCCGACGAGCCGACCGGAAATCTTGACAGCAAAACTTCGGAAGAAATCATGCGGCTTCTGGACCGGCTGCACGAACAAGGGAATACCATTGTCACCGTGACGCATGAACATGATGTTGCCAAACACGCGCACCGCATGGTAACTCTTTTTGACGGGCAAATTGCCAGCGACAACAAGAACCCTCTAAGAAAATAAGATGAGTCTGATTGGATTCTCCATATTTGGAATCGCTCTAAATGCCATAAGAGCCAATAAGCTTCGCTCGGGATTGACACTGCTCGGCATTACTTTTGGAATGCTTTCGGTGATGACAATAATATCCGCGCTGGAGGGCATGATGGACTCCATGGAAAAGGAAATAGGGCGTCTTGGTCCGCAGACGTTTATGGTTTCAAAAATGATGATTGCCACTTCCGAAGATATGTGGCTGGAGAAAATCAAGCGCAAGCCCGTTACTTTGGCATCTGCCAAACTAATTCAAGAAGGCTGCCAGGATTGCTTGAAAGTCTCGCCGCGAACTTTTGCCATGGAGAGAGCAAAATACGGCTCCAAAACTATTCGAGATGTCAGGCTAATGGGCTGCATGAGTTCCTTTATAGATATCATGGATTTTGAAGTAGCCCAGGGAAGATTTCACTCTTCTGAAGATGATTTGCACCGGAGGCCGGTGGTATTCATCGGTGATGGATTAAGGGAGGAGTTTTTTCCGGGGGTCGACCCTTTGGGCAAGGAAATAAGGCTGGGCAGCAAAAAATACACTGTAATCGGAGTTGCAAAAAAAGTGGGGTCATTCTTTGGAGAAAGCCGCGATGAATTTGTGGCGATGCCGCTTTCGACTTTTTCGACACAGTTTGGTCAACCCCGCTGGGGCCTGAATGTTCTGGTAAAGGCGGTGTCGGTTGAAAAACTTGAAGAGGCCATGGATGAAGTCAGAATGATACTGCGATCCCAGCGCGGTGTGCCATTCAACGCTCCGGACGATTTCGATATGCTGACGGCGGAGAGTTTTCTGGATTTGTTGAACCAAATGACACAAATGTTTCGCTTTGCGCTCGTGGGCATCTCCTCGATATCGATGGTGGTTGGTGGCATCGTTGTTATGAATATTATGATGGTGGCGGTTACCGAACGCACGCGTGAAATCGGCATTCGTAAAGCTATCGGAGCCAAGCAAAAACATATACTGCTACAATTTCTATTTGAGTCGCTGACACTGACAGTCGTGGGTGGATTGATTGGAATTGTGTCCGGCTACTTGATTGCCAAAACACTTGTGGGCATGATCGGTATGCAAATAGAGCCGTCAACTTTCGCCATTATTGCGGGGCTATCCATTTCCATGGGAACGGGTTTGATATTTGGCATTTACCCGGCCATGAAAGCTGCCCGTCTTGACCCCATAAAAGCGTTGAGTTTTGAGTAAAAATTATGCTTTTGTCACCAGTTGAAATTAAGAATGCCATTCTGATGGCGCTGGGATCACTTCGCAGTAATAAGTTTCGTGCTTTTCTCACGGTGCTGGGAGTGATGGTAGGGGTCGCTTCGGTCATAGGCATGGCTTCCGTAGTCAGAGGATTGGAAGATGCCGCCGAACAGGAAGTTGACCGCATGGGCTCCAATATTATTACGGTCGAGAAGTGGGCTGACAACGTCGATTGGGATAATCTATCTGATGATGAAAGAAATCGCCCGGCGATTACGGCAGATGAAGCCGAAGCGATATTAGCCAACTGTCCTTCGGTTCAGGGTGTGGCGCCGAGAAATTATTATTTTCAGCCCGGGGGCAATGAAGCCAGGTATATGAATCGCAAGTTCAATAACCCCTATTTTCTGGGTACCTGGCCGGATTATGTTCAAGTCAGGGATAAGTCAATGCAGACCGGCAGGTTTTTTTCGGCTGCGGATTTGCAATTTCGATTAATGGTCTGTGTAATTGGGGACGACGTGGCCAATGTACTTTTTGAAGGCGAAAGTCCGATTGATAAAGAAATCCGAGTCAACGGCCAAAAGTTTGTGGTTCGCGGAGTGTTGGAGAGAGCCAAATCCAACTTCGGTGATGATTCAGAAAACAAGTACGTTATGATTCCGCTCTCCACGTTCGAAAAGTTAATTCCCTGGGAGAAAGAACTGGCGCTGGATTGTCGGGCAGAAAGTTTTGACAAAATTGACCAGGCCTATGAGGAAATTACAGCGGCGCTGCGCATTCATCGCAAAGTACCGTTCAACAAAGAGAATAATTTTTGGCTGGGTACGCAGGAACAGTTTAAAGAAGAGATCAACAATATTACGAAGTATATCTATCTTGGATCGCTGGTGATTACTTCGGTAGGGTTGATGGTGGGCGGCATTGGAGTAATGAATATCATGCTGGTCTCGGTGACCGAAAGAACGCGGGAAATAGGTATACGCAAAGCTATCGGGGCCAAGCGGGCTAATATCATTTTGCAATTTCTGACGGAAGCCATGACGTTATCGGCCACCGGCGGCATTATTGGTATTTTTGCCGGATTGGCGCTCGGCATGGTGGTCAATTCGTTGCTTAATTTTCCGCTGGGTGTTTCGGCCTTTTGGGTCATACTTGGATTTGTTGTGGCAGTTTCAGTCGGCTTGGTTTCGGGCATTTATCCGGCGATAAAAGCTGCCCGACTTGACCCCATAGAGTCTCTCCGCTACGAATAATCTTGAGCACTTTCACCGTTTTCTTTTGTTGAATGCATGGTCACAATCGGGTAAAATGGAACCGGCTATCGGCCGATGGGTTATTATTAAGTGAAGCCATGTTAGCGAAACTCCAAAATCTAATTCTAAATACTGTTTGTGTCTTGGTCGTGTCGGTTTTATCCGCACAGTCGCAGCCCGACCTAACCTCGGTCATCTTGAACGAGAAGAGGGAAAAAATATATGTGGACTTCAGCGTATTTGCCGCCGAAGCAACCGACCAGATACGACTGGAAGTTTATTATCAAGTTTATAACAGCACCCTGGCCTTCAAACCAGCCGATGACTTGTTCAAGGCAGAATATGAGATTAATGTTGCCGTTATGGGCAAAAAGGGAAAGAAAGTTACCGGCGAAACACAGGAAAAAACCGTATCGGTTGCGTCGGAATTGAAAGCTAATTCTACGACGGATTTCCGTACCAGCCAATTAAATTTTACACTGGATCCCGGCAAATATGAAGTTAGATTTATATTGAAGGATAAGATCGCTAACAAATCATATGCCAAGGAATTTGCAACAGACGCCAAGAAGCTAAAAGATAAGCAACCCAGACTTTCCAACATACTTTTTGCTCAAGCGGCCGGAACGGCTGAAGGGAGTTCAGATCAATTTACCAAGGGGAATTTAACAGTGGTGCCATCGGTCTCGCATAGTTATGGGGGAGAAGATGACGGGCGGCTGCTCTTTTATTTGGAAATCTATCCGGGGGAAGAAGCTCTCGACAAAGTCACAGTTCAGACTCTGCTGCGGCTAAAGAAGGGGGAAATGGTTTATCGTGATACTCTTACAACGGCGCTGGATCTCCCGGTCATCAGACAACTAAGAGAGATTTCAATAGCCGAGTTTGAACCGGGAGAATACGAGTTGGAAGTAGAGCTTCAGGGCCGGCGCAGCAAAAAACTTGATGAAGAAAAAGGGAGCTTCCAGATAAGGTGGACTGAAAATTCGCTTTTGGAACATAACTGGGACTTAATGATCCGCCAGATTGCTTTGATTGCCGACTCCAAGGAATTGAAAGCTCTTGAAGAGGCGAAAACCGTTGAGGAAAGAAAAAAGGCATTAATGGAATATTGGGCTTCCAAAGATCCCTTTCCCGAAACTCCCCGAAATGAACTCAAGATGGAGTTTTACAGGCGCATCAGCTATGCTAATGAGAACTTTGGCTATTTGGGGAGAGCCGGATGGGAGACAGATAGAGGGAGGGTGCTGGTGCGATATGGGGCACCCGATCAAATCGAAGACTACCCGTTTTCTTTGAGTTCTTACCCTTACCAGGAGTGGCACTATTACAAGGGAGGCCGGTACCGAAAATTCACTTTTGTGGATGATAACCACGATGGGGACTATCGCTTGGTCTATCCCTATGACGGACTCTGGCAGAGTCCCGACTTTTAAGTTAAGTGAACTTGATTTGAAACGCTCCAAGAAACGAAGCTAGTGGTTCGTTTTGGACGCTTGCGTTGTATCTTTCAGGGTTCGCTTGACCGGTACTGTAAATCTCGATTTGGCCTGATTGTTTACTTCAATCGTAAAAGACTTTTCAAAAGATTGCTCAATGGATGTTTTGAGCAATTTTAGTTTACCTTTGGCGCTTGAGCCGGCATCGATGGATTTGGGGAGTTCCACTTCAAAAAAATCACCGGCTACTGAAACCAAATGAAGTTCCAGTTTTGCATCAGACACGTTCTTGATATTGAATTCAATTCTGTCAATGATCTTATCTGTGCCCTGTGACAAGTCCAACTTATATGGGCTTATGATCAAGGGATAGGTAGAATCGGGTCGGGCCACGACAGTGGCCTCAATGCGCACTTTTTTGTCAGGGGGACCTTCATTAGTTTGAATGGTCGGGCTTTTGGCCACCTTGTTTTGTGCGCTTTTAGTACTGAAAATGATTTCAAGTTGAGTGCTGTCACCGACAGCAAGTATCTCCTTGGTTAAAGGAGCCTTAGTACACCCTCAGCCGGGGATTACTTTCAGGATTTTAAGAGTGTCTTCGCCGCTTGAAATGAGCCAAAATTTGTGGCTGATAGTGGCATTTTGCGGAGCGTACCCGAAGTCGAACACCGTTTCCGGCATGGTCAGTCGCGGCGAAGCAAAAGCGGCTGATGCCAATATCAAGACTGTCAGGAATGAAAGGGTGCTGATAAATCGACTTGTCGTTTTCATAGGTGCCACAGTTTAGCTAATAATAATTTATTCTTCCACAAATGCAAACAAATTATGCTTATTTTCCGGCCGTTGCCGGTATGATGGAACCGGCCGAAGTTCTTTTCACCGGAATAGTAAACCTGGTGCCGGAATCGTCGCCGGCCTGAATAGTGAACGATTTTTCGAAGGTCTTCCCCAGAACGGTTTTATTCAATATCAGCCGCCCTTTGGCCAGTTCACCGGGCATTATCGATTTAGGGAGTTCAACCTGGAAATAGTCCGAGGCGCCTGAAACAAAATCTACTTTGAGTTCTTTATCCGAAACGTTGCGAATTCCAAACTCAATCCTGTCGATGGTTTTTTCGGTTTTTTGAGACAGGTCCAGCTTGTATGGCTGAATGACCAACGGAAAAGTTGAATCGGGATGGGCTACGATAGTAGCGACAATCTGCAAGCGTTTATCGGGCGGGCCTTCGTTGGTTTGAATCGTGGGGCTTTTGGAGACACGGTCCAAAGAAGATTTGGTGCTATAAATTATCTCCAGTTGGGTACTATCACCAACGCCCAGCTCGTTTTTATCCAGCGGAGCTTTGGTGCAGCTGCATCCCGGTATAACATTTAATATTTTGATAGGTTGATCGCCAGTGGAAATCAGCCAGAATTTGTGGCTGACATCGGAGTTCTGGGGGCAATACCCGAAATTGAATACAGTTTCCGGCAATGTTAATCTGGGAACGGCCAAGGCTGCGCCAGAAAGAATAAGCACCGATATAGTCGCGATGCCTGCTTGTCTAAACTTCCTCATATTCATAAGTGCTCTTTACTCCTCTTTTGTTCTAATTATAACGGCACTATCCTTGAGTGTCCACATACAGCTTGCGGCGAATAGGAACGGTTATAAAAAACTTATCGTCATGACTGAACCTGATAGTAATTGAATCCTGGAACTCCTGGCCGACAAACTCCGGTTTAATCTTTATAAAACCAAAAGCAGCACTTTTGGCAGGGAGAACTTTAGGCAGATTAATTTCGCATTGTTCGAGTGCATGGGAAACAATCGAGGCTGCAATGTCCTTGTCAGTCGTATTCTTAATCCTGAATTCAAGACTGTCCAGCGACTTTGCCGGATGCTTACCCAATTCAAACTTGAACGGCCAGACAGAGACAGGTAGATTCGAATCTGGCACATTTTGAACGTTGGTGAACAGGCCAATTCTCAAGGGTTCCTTGGCGCCTTCATAAAAAATGAACGGGTACTTTTTGTCCGGTCCGTAGGTTCGCTGGGTGTCCCAGCGAATGGCAACTTCCAGAGAATCACCGGGGGCTATTTCATTTCGAGATAGCGGCATAGTGGTGCAGGAACAGCCGGTTTTAATATCCTTGATTTTAACGGTGTCAGTGCCGGTTGATTTAAGCCAAAGCTTGTGAACAATTATGGAATTATTAATGGTAATTCCAAAATCGAAATTCTCCGGGGAACTCTTTAGAACTGGCTGACTCAAAACATTTCCTCCCAAAAAGAGAATTACCGAGACTTTCAAGAATAATCTACACATCATATTTTTATAAAATTATAGAAGGCAGAAGGTTCCGCAAGAAATACAGTCATTTTATTGAATAAAATCTTATCAAATATCGAAAATTTTGCCCGGATTCAAGATATTGTGAGGGTCAAATTGCTTTTTGATCTTTCTCATAAGCTCGACTGCGCTGCCGTGCTCCAATCCGAATAGGTTCTTGTGCCCCAACCCGATACCGTGTTCACCTGAAACAGTGCCGCCAAACTCGATGGCTTTTCTTATAATCAAGTCGTTGACTCTTAAGGCCTTTTCCCATTCCGACTTATCCGTTTTTCGGGCCAGCAGGAGGGCATGAAGCAACCCCATCCCGACATGGCCAAAGGTGTGAATCAGGATATCATTTTCATCACCGAGTTGGTAGCAATACGCCACCATCTCGGGAAGTCTTGAAATTGGGAAGGCAACATCGTTGCGGATGATGGTATAGCCGGGCTTAAGGTGCTTAATGGATTCAGTGACAAAATGACGCATTTCCCATGGGGATTGGCTGCCGGTGAGTCTTAGTTCGACACCAGCATATTCCTGACAAATATCTTTGGCTAGATTCAAGTTTGAATCTATTGTCGATTTAGGACCATGAAACTCAAGGAAAAGCGAAGGGACTTCTTCTAAATCATAGTTTTTGAGTTTGTTCAAGGCCAGCATTACCCGCCGGTCAAGAAACTCGACGGCGGCTAAATCGATACCCGAGCGCTTCATTTCGGAGACCGCTTTGGCGGCAGAGACTTCATCAGGGAACTTGAAGGCGGCCTGAAGCCGCCCTTCAGGGATACCTGCTAACTTTAAGGTAATAGAGGATATAATGCCTAGTGTTCCTTCCGAGCCGACAACTAGCTGAACTAGATCATAACCGCTGGAGCGTTTCACCGCACGGCTTCCCAATTTGAAGATTTCTCCGGTCCCGGTAACGACCTCCAGCTGCAAGACGTAATCTCTGGTGCCGCCGTATTTGACGGCGTAGATGCCGCTGGCGTTGGTGGCGACCATCCCGCCGATAGTGGCCAGATTGCCAGAGCCGCCTGGGGAGGGGGGGAAGAACAAGCCATCGCGTTTTAACTTTTCGTTTAGGGTATCATAGATAATTCCAGGCTCGACCCGAACTTGCAAGTCTTCAGGCCAGTAATCGACAATCTTGGTCATTCGGCTTAAATCGAGCACGATGCCATTTTTGACGGGTATAGCTGACCCCTCGAGCGCACTGCCTCCGCCGCGGGAAGTGATGGGTACTTTTTCTTGGGCGCAGAGTTTTACGACTGCGCTTATCACGTCAGCGTTCATCGCCCACACGACCGTAATTGGTGTGACTGGTGGCAGAGTTGATTCATCAATCGAAGCAACTCTCAATTGGTCGGGGTGGGTGGAGAATTGGGAGGGGGGGACAAGAGATTCAAGTTTTTCTAGAAAATCCATTGGACTAATAAAAAGAAATTGGCGGGAAAGAAAAAGATTCAAATTGAACTTGAATCAACTGCCGCACTATCTTTGCAGCAGCATTTTTATCATCTGTGTTTCACCACGGATGGTCAACCGGCAGTAATAGACGCCATTGCTGAGTTGCCGGCCGGACTTGTCAGTGCCGTCCCAATCAATTTCTGTTACTCCCGCTGGGGCAAAACCAACAACTCTGAAAACTTCGTGACCGTTATAGTCGTTGATGATTAGTGTGAACTCAGAGTCTTCTGGCAAGGCAAAACTAATTCTGGTCTTGCTGCTAAATGGGTTGGGGTAGTTTTGATTTAAGTGAAAGAATTCTGGTATAATTGTTTCAAAAATGATCGGTTGACCTTCAAATGTTGCCATTTCAAGTGAAATCACATTACCTGAAACAGACAGGAAGTCACCGGTGAAGGAGTTTCCATCCTGCGACCAAACCAATATTCTGGTATTTGTGCCATTATAAGTGTAATTGAACTCCATATTATCGGCTAATAAAGTCGGTGTCGTCTCACCCGAGACCACTATAAAAGCCGCGCCGATCTGCACATAGTCCTTGACCGACATCACGCCTTGGTTGTCATGAGTGTATCTGACCTCTACCGGAGTCAGTTTCGGTCTCGGCGAAGCGTCACCAACGACAATAAGACTCAAATAAACAAAATCAGCGACGGTTAATTGTTTTCCGTCGACATTAATGTCAGACGCGGCTATTTGTAGTCTGGGGTCAACGGAGAAGACCGGCGGGCCATAAATGAAAAAGTTGCTATAAAGTATTGCGTCCGCTATTTCAAAGGCTAAACCGTTAAGATTCAAATCACCACGATTAGGATCTGGCTTGACGGGATTTGAATCACACCCATATAAGAGTAGAGTTGATAGTACAAGAATAGTTGTTCGAATGAGCGTTGCCATGATTTTGGAATTACTTAAGCAGCATCATTTTCTTCGAGTCAACAAACTCACCGGCCACAATCCGATAGTAGTAAACACCGCTGCCGACGGTTGAGCCACTTTGGTCAACTCCGTCCCATGAAATAAAATGCGCACCCGCGGAGTAACGCTTTTCATATTGGTAAACGGTCTGTCCGAGAAGATTGATGACCTCAAAGACAACATCGGACACGCGAGGGAGCTCAAAGCTAATAACTGTTTCGTTATTGAAAGGGTTGGGGTAGTTTTGGTGGAGAATGTAATCTTGCGGAAGTACTCCGAAATGGTCATCCCCAATATCCGATGAGAAATCAATATTGGCATTTATCTTAACGCCGGTGTAGGATGCCGTTCGGGCCTGAATCAATTCTCCTGAACCGGTAAAGCTGATAAGCGGTCCCTCTAAAATGAAAATGGTATCCAAATCGTATCCAAGCAGGACTTCAAGCAATACTGTGGTCTGTCCATTCCAATTAAAGTATGAAGCGTAAGTGTTGGAAATGAGCGAAGTCGGGATTATCTCACCTGTTAAAATCAGTTGCACCGCCCCCAATGTATCGGGAGTGGTAACATCAATAACTTCCACATCATTGCGACCTGGTTCGGTGCGGTGGGCGAAAGTTGCAATATTCGGTGAGGTGCTGTCGAACTGGTTGTCATACAAGGGCTGGCTGTCCCCAGAGACTATTCTTTGTAGCAACACAAGATCTTCTAATTGTAACACCTGGCTATCGTGGTTTATATCGCTTGCAGCAATCTGGCCAGCTGCATTAACGGTAAATACGCTAATACCATAGACGAAATAGTTGCTAAACAACACTGCATCGGCAACTTCGAATGCAAGGCCATTGAGATTAATGTCGCCACGGTCATCAGTGATGTTGTAGCAGACGATATCAATGCCGCCGTTGTAAAAATCAACGCAACGGAACCGGCTGGCCATCAACTGTCAGAGTGTCGCAAGATGAATTAGCGCCATAATGTGTCGGGAACGATGAATTGGGGTTAGCCAAATCGTCACCGTTCAAATCATACACATGACTTGAGATAAACAAAGAATCGCCAGACACGGATGATATTGCGTTATCGCCGCAATCGTACCAAACGAACCGAATCGGTACAAACTGGCACTCAATGGTGTAATCGTTGGTCACCAAAAAGTGCAGTATGGCCAGGTCGCCATTGGCGCCCGGGGTCTCACCAAAGCAGTCGGGATGATTATTGCCATTGTTGGTCTCGGCAATAGCCACGATCCGCAGCTTGCCCGAAGGACAGGCATTGGCACCGCAGTTTCCGGACGCACCATGACGATAGGTGAAATACTCCCAGCCGCAGTCAGTGATTAACTGACCGGGATCGGCTGAATTAAACGATAATACGCTTGGATCAAACTCAATTAAAAAGTCATAATAACCCATGGCGTTACCCGGATCAATACTGTTGTCCAAATAGATTCTAACGTCTTCCATCTGACCAAAAGGCGTGTTTTGAGTTTTCTCAATTGTTACAGCAAAGGGTGGATTTGCTTTATCCGACGCTGAATTCTGGCCAATAAAAACTACAAAAAAAGTCAAGGCAAAAACGAATATTCGGGTTAGAATTTTCACAATGCTCCCAATCGTAAACCGGAATATAAATCAATATAGCTTTAGTTAGACACCTTGCAAGAGCAGAAATTGGACAATTTTTACCCAATTTTTTTGATTGAGTCGGACTATTTGTAATGTAAATTGGGGCTTACAATTATGAACAAGAACAAAACAGACAAAGTCAGGCCGCAGATTCTAAAGGGGTTTCGGGATTTTAATCTGGAACAGCAATCTGCTCGCGAGGATTTGATAGACAAAGTCAAAAAAGTGGTCCAATTGATGGGCTTTCAAACCTTGCAAACGCCGTCGCTAGAATTAGAAGAAGTGTTGTTAGGGCGCGAGCCATCCAAAGAACAACAAGATGAACTATTCGATTTCAAGGGGCCGGACGACGTGAAAATGGCCCTACGTTATGAATTTACTGTTTCTCTGGCGCGGTTTGTGGCAAGTAATCCGGACTTAGGCTTACCGTTTAGGCGATATCAATATGGGAATGTCTGGCGGGTGGATAAGCCGGGGCCGGGGCGGTATCGGGAGTTTATGCAGTTTGATATTGACATCGTGGGGACGACTAATCTTCTGGCCGACGCCGAAATCATCGCCACCATGACCAAAGTTTTCGATAAGCTCGGCATCCAAAATTACAAAGTTCGTTATTCCAGCCGCAAGATTATGAACGGGCTTATCAGGTTTGCCGGAATTCCGGATGACCTGGCGATGGATATTATGCGCATCGTGGACAAGCTGGAAAGACAAGGACAGAAGGCGGTCATTGAAGAGCTTTCCGAAGGTCGTGTAGATAAATCCGGCGACAAAATTAAGGGTCTGAATCTGAACAGCCGGCAGCTTGCCGAAATCGCCAAGTTTTTGGAAATGGCGCAATTGTCATCGAACGATCCTTTGGCCGAGGCCGAAAAGCTTTTGGGGAACATTGATGTGTCAAGAGAGGGCATTAGTGATTTGCGATTAGTTCAGAATTATTTGTCGCTGATGAATATCGACCCTCTCAAAACTCCGATCGATTTAACCATTGTCCGTGGGCTGGGCTATTACACCGGCCCGGTGTTTGAAACGGTTTTGACAGAATTGCCGGAATATGGCTCGGTGTTTGCGGGCGGGCGCTATGATAATCTGGTGTCGCGTTTTATCGGCCAGCAGATTCCGGGAGTGGGGGCATCGATTGGAGTCGATAGACTTTTGGCGGCGTTGATTGCTTTGAAAGCATTAAATCTTGAAACATCCGTCTCCAAAGTTCTCGTTACCGTCATGGATAAAGAAAAGCTTCCGCAATATCTGGAAATGCTCAATCAAATTCGCGAGGCCGGAATTCCGGCCGAAATCTATGTCGGCGATTCCAAAAATATCACCAAGCAAATCAAGTACGCCGACAAAGTGGGGATTCCCTTTGCAGTGATTGCGGGCTCCGATGAATTCGCCAAGGGTCAAGTTACCATCAAAAATCTCAAAGCCGGTACCAAGAAGGCGATGCAAACCTCTGAACGTGAAGAATGGCTCAAAGCCGAAGAGATTCAAGAGACGATTGCAATTGAGAAGATGGTGGAGTGGTTGAAGAGGGAGTTGGGGAAGTAAATGAAGTGGCTCAAATATGGCATTATAATTGCGGCAATTATTTTGTTCGTACTTAGTCAATTGCGATGTGTAGGGGAAAACGAACGAATTATTGTGACTGGTCCTGGAAAAACCAAAGTTATATCGGAAGCTGAAGGTTCTCACTATCCGAGCGTACACATAATTGCTGAACTTGAAATTGGTGACACTCTTGAAGTCCTGAGTTATGAATATTTAAAAGATTGTAAAATCTACAAGGTCTTAACTAAAGATGGAAGAAGGGGATGGATTACATTGGGGGATAATTGTGAATGGGTCGATATTAACGAACAGCGTCATGGTTCGACAGGCTCACCATGACGCTGTTTTGGGTCTTGGCAACCAAGGTATCATGCTTCGACTCCGCTCAGCATGACAATTGTATTTACAAAAAAAGGCAAGTCATCCTGAGCCTGTCGAAGGGTGGCTTGCTACTCGATTGAGATGAGATTGCTTTACCCCGATAAGAATCGGGGTTCGCAACGACGGCTAAACAGAAAGAGTTTTTATTTCAGGAGCATCAGCTTTCGAGTTTCCACAAAAGTGTCAGTCAACAAACGATAGTAATAAACGCCGCTCGCAAAATCACCGGCATTAAAAACTAGAGAATGCTCTCCGGCCAACTGGCTCTCATTAACCAGTGTCTTGACGGTTTGTCCCAGAGAATTGTATATCACTATTGAAACATTAGTTGCTTCAGACAAAGAATAAGAAATCGTGGTCGCCGGATTGAAAGGATTGGGGTAATTGGGATAAAGTTTAGAGTAACCCTTCACTTGCTGGAGTTCATCGCCAACTTCGGGTAAATGTTCCAGCATTTCATCAGGGATGTCGCTTGAATCCATGAAAATGGCCATACTAGTAGTAGCTTCAGTGTTGTTGTGCCCAACTCCCTTTCCAGTCAGATACGTATGGGTGTGAATTTCAAGAAGCTCCCTCAAGCTGTCTATCTCCTGGAATGGATCAGATCCAACCGTCAGTGAAAGATTGGACCATTTCACTCCTCCAAAATCAAACAGGGAGTTCCAGTTGGCAGCCACCGGAGCAAGAAAGTCGGAAGAAACAATTAAACTCGGGTTAAACCTGTTTGCATCCAGTTTAAGATGCAGGACGATTCGGTATTCATGACCGGTCGTGAGAGGCAATGGCAGGGCAATTTGTTCCTCGTTAGAAGCAGTTTGGAAATCTCTGGCCGGAAATGGAATGAAATCGGGTGGGCTGGCTTCGATTGTTCCGGCCACTTGGCCGTCGGCTATACTTTGAGTAGACATCAGGTCACTGTTTCCCAGGTCACGCACATAAAACTGAATTTCGAAACCTGCTCTTTGAAACACACCCATTCCTTCCAAGTGTCCGGCGTATCTGATTTTTACGTTTAAGAAGGAACCGACCAGGTTGTTTTCATTGCCGCTGGCCGAAGGGGCGACTGTAAAATCCTTGTAGATCGCAACAGCCAATTGATCGTGTCCGGGAACGGAGGGATTAATTACCGCCCTTATCCAGTTTTCAGACAAATCGACATCATAGTTACAGCCGTGGATGATCGGATTGTTGCAGTCGGAAACCGACTGACCTTCGGACATCAAATTTTCATAAGTTACTCCGGGATGCACTTCCAAGGCGTAGAGAAATGTACCGGTAAGGAAAAAGACTGTGAGGAATTGGAGGACTGAACACGGCAGCCGTCTAATTAATTTTGATTTCATCGGAAGCTCCTCTTAAAGTGATTTGTGATGCTCTGACTCGCCCACCTTTTAGGCCTAATCCATTAAGGAATTGATTTCTTCCGTGAAAGCTGCTGTAAAGCAAATTATAAAGGGGACGTAGTCCCGAACACATTTAATATATCAAAGATTGAGGGTTTTAGCAATTAGATTTTATTAGCTATTGAAATGAACCGCGAATCGGTCGCCTATCCCACCAAGGAGGGCTGTGGGATTGTTTGGAATCGCCTATGGGGCAGGTGAGGACATTTACCGCCCAAGTGAACATCATATCAAAGTCAAGATTGCTTCACCCCGATAAGAATCGGGGTTCGCAACGACAGGCATAGCCTGTTTGTCCTTTTACCTTGACTTGCGTATTACACTCTGATATTTTTTTGGCGATTGACTAAAGCGATAACCACAGGCGGTAGTTGACAGGAAAGATTGATAGCTCTCAATGCCCGATTCTTCGACTTCCCACAAGAAAAGCCCTCACAGTTCAGTTAAAACTGACAAAAAAGCGTTCGCCGGAATAGATGTTGGCGGGACGAATATCAAATTCGGTTTATTCCACCCCGACGGGAAAATAATTTACAAAGAGCAGCGGCCGACCATGGCCAACAAAGGCGCCACGCCGCTCATGCATCTTATCACCAATATTGCAGAGCGGTTGATAATGCACGCCTCCGAAGATGAACTCGAAGTCCCCTGGCTGGGAGTGGGAACGCCCGGCGCAATTGATATCAAGACCGGTCAGGTACTCGGGCCGACCCCCAACATAGCCGGATGGGAAGGGATGGAAGTAGGGGAGAATTTACGCAACAGGCTTAATATGTCGGTTTGGGTGGATAATGATGTCAACGCCATGGCTCTCGCTGAATTGAAATATGGCGCCGCTGTTGGGGCGAACTCGGCAGTTTGCGTAACAGTCGGAACCGGAATCGGCGGGGCTGTAATTATTGATGGAAAAGTTGTAAGAGGGCATACACATTCAGCCGGAGAATTGGGACATATGACAATTAATTTCGATGCGCCCCAATGTAAGTGCGGTAAAAAAGGATGTGTCGAAGCATATTGTTCAACGAGTGCAATCATTACCAGAGCCAAAAAGAAATTGGAGAAAGATTTAACGCCAGTGTTCCAAGAACTCCTTGCCGGCGATTTGCAGAAACTGAATATCAAGACCATTGTCGCAGCAGCCAAAGAAGATGATTATGTAGCTAAAGAGGTGCTTGAAGAAACCGCCGAATTTCTGGCTATCGGGTTGGGGAATATAGCCAATCTCTTAAATCCGCAAATAATGATAATTGGCGGCGGCATTGCTGAAGGCAGCCCGGAGTTTATTAGTTATGTTTCCGCGGCGGTCAGGAAACATGCGTTCCCTTCAGCCGTAAAAGAACTAAAAGTAACCAAAGCCTCGCTGGGAAACGATGCCGGATTTATCGGCGCCGGGCTTCTGGGTGAAAACAGGAATTAGGATACTGGAGGAATTATGTTCGCATATTTGAAAGGCCGCCCGATTACTTATGCATTTGCCAGCGTCTATGGGTTTGTTTTCGCGATGTTTTTTTTGATTTACGGGGGAGTCAAAGTAATCCTGTCATTCATGGATCACAATTATGAGACACTGCGCGACCCAATCCTCTTTACAATCGTAGGCGTCATTTTAATCTCCTTTGCCATGGCTTTTCGGGATTTGAAAACCTGGGGTTGGTATGGACTCATTGCAGTGAACGGGCTGGTTGCAATAGTGTCTTTGTTCGGAATCACTCGTCCTGAAAATATTGCTTTGCTGCTTTTGTCCGGTATGTCTATTTATGGCCTATTGGCTCCCGCCACCAGGGCCTGTCTATCCGGTCAATCCTGATTTAGGTTGACTAACCGCCAAAACTCATTTAATTAGCCGATTCTGACCAAATCAGTGGCGCCCTAGCTCAGTTGGTAGAGCAACGGACTGAAAATCCGTGTGTCCGCAGTTCGATTCTGCGGGGCGCCACCACTAATTTTCACTCTCAAAACCGCTTGTAGTTCATCACCTTACCCATTTAATTCAGTAACGTGTTTACGTTCGATTATGAATAAGGAAACAAAATTATTCAAGCGAAGAATTGCCGTCACTGGCGGGGCCGGGTTCATCGGTTCAAATCTACTATTAATGATGGTGCCCAAGTACCCTGAATATATGTTCGTGAATATTGACTGTCTGACTTACGCGGCCAATTTGTCGAATCTGGAAGCAATAGCCAATCTGCCTAATTATAGATTTGAGAAAGTCGATATATCTGATTTTCCATCTTTGGAAAAATGTTTTGCAGTACACGAAATTAATTCAGTCATTCATTTAGCGGCAGAGTCGCATGTGGACAGGTCGATTGTCGGCCCGGCGAAATTTGTGAGGACAAATATTGCCGGCACATTCTATCTGCTGGAATTAGTGCGCAAGATATCTGGAGAAGAAACATCGTTTCGATTTCACCATGTTTCCACGGATGAAGTATATGGTTCGGCTGACAATGGTGAATCTTTCAATGAAGCATCACCTTTTTGCCCGAACTCGCCGTATGCGGCCTCAAAAGCGGCTGCGGGTCACTTGGTCCGCTCATATCATCAAACATATGGTCTGGACATAGTCACTACAAATTGCACCAACAATTATGGTCAATATCAATTCCCAGAAAAATTGATCCCGTTGGTGATTAACAATGCCTTGAATAATAAGACAATTCCGGTTTATGGCGACGGTAAACATGAGCGTGACTGGCTGTACGTGAGCGATCATTGCGATGCTTTGGATTTGGCTTTTCACAAGGGGAAATCTGGGGAGAGCTATAATGTCTCCGCCGGTGCTGGAATTTCCAATATTGAATTGGTCAAAAGAGTGTGTAAGATTCTGGATAAAACCTTGAGCCGAGGACCGCGCGAAAAACTTATACAATTTGTAACGGATCGTCCGGGACATGACCGCCGATACGCGCTGGATTCATCTAAAATCAGAAAAGAACTGGGCTGGAAACCCCAGCATAATCTCGATGATGGCCTGGAAAAAACTGTGCAGTGGTATATCAAGAATTCAGATTGGCTGGCCAAATGCGTTAGCGGTGAGTACCAGAAGTATTACGATTCAATGTATGCCAATCGATTGAATTGAGAGATAATGTCTAAAGGAGTTAAAAAAGGAATCATTTTGGCGGGGGGGACAGGGACTCGTCTTTATCCGGTCACTCGCGCCGTCTGCAAACAGCTTTTGCCGGTTTATGATAAGCCGATGATTTACTATCCCCTCTCGACGCTTATGTTGATGGGAATCCGGGAGATTTTAATTATCACGACTAAAGAAGACCAAGCTCGATTCAAATTATTGTTTGGCGATGGCAGTCACTACGGACTTGAGATTGAATATGCAATGCAATCGCAGCCTAAAGGAATTGCGGAGGGATTCATAATCGCTGAAAAGTTCATTGGCAGCGACAATATGGCTTTAATTCTCGGGGACAATATTTTCTACGGAAAGGGAAATTTTCTCGAATCTGCCCGGACTTTCGCCGGCGGCGGATTAATATTTGGCTACAATGTGAGCAATCCCGAAAGGTATGGAGTGGTCGAACTGGACAAAAATTGGAAGGCACTTTCAATAATAGAAAAGCCCAAAAAGCCAAAATCACATTATGCCGTCACGGGATTGTACATTTATGATTCTGATGTGGTGAGTATTGCGAAGAAATTGAAGCCGTCAGAAAGGGGAGAGCTTGAGATTACAGAGATAAACAACGCTTATTTAAAAAAAGGAAAGTTGAAAGTGGTTCTCCTCGGCCGTGGCCTGACCTGGCTGGATACGGGGACGCATGAAAGCATGCTGGAAGCCGGAAATTTTATTGAGACAATCGAAAAACGGCATGGCCTGAAGATTGGGTGCCTGGAAGAAATAGCCTTGAGGATGAAGTTTATCAAGCGCGCCAAGTTCACTAAACTTATGAACGAATTGGGAAACAATTCCTACCGCGATTATCTGGAGTCAGTCTTGCGAGAGGTGGATGGTGAAAACTAAGCTGCTGGTCACGGGGAGTACCGGACAGCTTGGTTTCGAATTTTGCAAACTGTTGAATGACAGGTTCGAAATAGTCGGTATTAACAGAAATGATGCTAACATTACCGAATTGGGACAAATCTCGGAAGTCATAAATAAACATGAACCAAACTACGTGATCCACACTGCCGCTCTCACCGACGTTGACTGCTGTGAACAAGATCCCAAAAAAGCAATGGAGATAAATGCCACAGGAGCTGGAATCGTAGCATTGGCGGCACAAAGAGCAGGCGCTGAAATAGTTTATTTTTCGACAGATTACGTTTTTGACGGCACCAAAAATTCTGCTTACGTTGAAAGCGATGTTAATAATCCAATTTCCGAATATGGCAAATCTAAACGGGCCGGCGAGATGGCCACAATGGCGTTCAACAAGAACCGGACCATTATACGATGTGGTTGGATTTATAGTGACCACGGAAACAATTTTGTAAAGTCCATTTTGCGCATTGCTAAACAAAATACAAATCTCTTGCGTGTAGTAAACGATCAGTATGGAAGCCCAACTTGGACAAGAGACGTGGTCGAGCAAACTGCAAAAATAATTGAAGCAAAACAGAGTGGCTTGTTTCATGTGGCGGCAAAAGGAGAAGTGTCGCGCTTTGAATTTGCGAAATTAGTTTTACAAAAAATGATACCGGAACTTAAAATAGAACCCTGCGCCACCAAAGATTATCCACGGCCCGCGAAAAGACCGGCGAGATCGTCATTAAAAAGCGAGCGCTTGGAAGCATTGGGCATCGATGTGATGCGGCCTTATGAAATTGCCTTGGAGGAATTCCTGAATGAATGTGGAAAAGAGCTGTTAAATGAAATCTCCCATTAAGGGCGTTATCATAAAAGAATTGGCGGTGCTAAAGGACGAACGCGGCTGGCTGGTCGAATTATTTCGCAATGATGAATTGGCCAAAGGGATACAACCGCTAATGGCTTATTTATCTTCGACAAAACCAGGCGTCGCACGCGGCCCGCACGAACACAAAAAACAGTCCGACTTATTTTGTTTCCTGGGGTTTTCATCTTTTCGCATTTATCTTTGGGACAACCGCAAGAAATCTTCAACATTCAAAAAGAGATTCACATTTGATTGTGACCAATTAAAACCAACGCTGGTCATCGTCCCGCCGGGTGTAGTTCATGGCTATAAGAACACTGGAACTACTTACGGCCTCGTGTTCAATGCTCCCAACCGCTTGTATAAGGGTCGCCGTCGCATTCAAAAGGCTGACGAAATCCGTCACGAAGAAAATCCTGATTCTCCGTTTAAGTTAGTCGACTAGCCTGCCGATACTTTTAATCAAGATTGACAACAGCCGAACTCGCATGCGAGCGGCCATGGATTAGACTCGAGAAAGGTATCGCAGGATGCGAAAGAAAATTGCACTGGTCGTGGGAGCGCGACCAAATTTCATGAAAGCCGCTCCCTTAATTGAAAATCTCCGAGAAAACAATGACGAGTTTGAATCATTTTTGATTCACACCGGGCAGCATTATGACCGCCAGCTGTCCGAGTTGTTTTTCGAACAACTGGGCCTGCCCGAACCTGATGTTTTTCTGGCTGTCGGCTCCGGCTCACACGCCGAGCAGACCGCCAAAGTAATGATTGAAATTGAAAAAGCATTTCAGGAATTGAACCCCGATTTGCTGATCGTTTTTGGTGATGTTAACTCTACCATCGCGGCTGCAATTGTGGCGGCAAAAATGTGCATCAAGATTGCTCACGTCGAAGCGGGATTACGAAGTTTTGACAACACCATGCCTGAAGAAATCAATCGCATTGTCACTGACAGGCTTTCCAATTTTTTGTTCGTTACGGAGCCTTCCGGGATGAGAAATCTCATAAATGAAGGCGTGTCTGAAGAAAAGATATTCTTTGCTGGAAATATCATGATTGATTCGCTTATCAATAATTTTGGAAAAGCGAACTCTTCAAGAATTTTGAATGATCTTTCTCTGGAGGCGGGGAAATATGCGACCATCACGCTGCATCGTCCGTCCAATGTCGATGACAGCGATATTCTGCGGGGATTGTTAAGAGTCATTGCGACCGTTGGTGAAACAATGCCGGTAGTCTTTCCGTGTCATCCGCGAACCAAAAGCCGTATCGAAGAATTTGGTTTATCGAACAGTGTGCCTAATGGCAATGTCCGTGTAATCGAGCCTCTGGGATATCTGGATTTTCTGAAACTTCAGGCCGATTCCCGCATAGTGTTGACTGATTCAGGAGGCGTCCAGGAAGAAACAACTTATCTTCGCATTCCGTGTGTGACCCTGCGTGATAACACTGAACGTCCGGTTACAGTTGAAGTCGGCAGCAATGTTTTATGCGGCTCTGACCCTGACAAAATTATCAGCGCCGCATCGGCAATTCTTAATGGACAAGAAAAGGATTCAAGAATTCCAGAATTATGGGACGGTCAGACTTCGAGTCGCATTGTGGAGATTCTAAAGTCAAAATTGAAACAGTGAATCTGACTTTGAGGAATTGAACCGATTTCCGAATATATAAGAATTTTTTTCCATTGATTAGATTTGGGGGGGGATTTCAATCGAAACAGTATCGTGGCATATCGTTGACAGATAATAAGATGGACGCAATTAAGGTTATTGAATTTATCGGGCATAATATTTGTAATTAACTCAACAGCTATGGATAAGCTGACAATGCGAAGGACTGCACCGGAGACCGGTTCCCCGTTCTGGGAATCGTTTGTTTTGCCGATTTTACGTTACAAGAGTATGAGCTACGTAATCGCGGCAACTACGATCGTAGTCACGCTCACTTACTGCCTGCTTTTGCCAAACAAGTACACGTCGGTGGCAACTATTCTTCCTACCGGAGGAACAGATGAACTTTCGGAGTTAAGAGATTTAGCGGGCGGCTCGCTGGCCGAATTGGGACTGGGTTCAATGATGCAGGTTTCCGGGAACTCATCAGCTATTTTTCCGAAAGTTCTGACCAGTCGGCTTATGTCTGAACAAGTTTTGCAGCACCGCTTTGATTTTAATCACAAAAGTAAATCAAAATCGCTGACGCTAATAGAATATCTGGACGCGGCCAACACGGATCTGGCCTTGCGAGAATTGAACAAAGTTGTCCGAGTGGATCTGGACCGCCGCACTGGATTTATCACACTGGCGGTGACAACCGATTACCCGGAATTGTCATCACTGGTAGTGAAAGATTATTTGAAACTCCTGGACGATTATAATGTCAACCATCGGCAATCAAAAGCCAGAGAAAACGAAAAGTTTATCTCAAAACGAGTCGGCGAAGCAACCAGCGACCTCGAATTGGCCGAAAACAGTTTGGAGTTATTTCGTGATCAGAATTTAAATTACGTGTCCTCCAATGACCCGGAATTGCAGAAAGAGCTGTCTCGTTTAGAGCGTGAAGTTAATCTCAAAGAAACGATCTACCTGACCTTGGTCAAAAAGCACGAACTGGCCAAACTGGAAGCCGCCAAAGACGTGCCGATTGTCCAGGTGTTAGATAACGGCGCCACGCCGTTAGTGAAAAGTTCGCCGAGAAGAAGCGTGTATTTAATGGCTGCTCTGTTCGGTTCTATCATGGTTTCAATAATCTTAAGTCTCTGGTTTGATTTGTCGGTCAAGCGTCGCTTCCGTATCAATTTGGAAAGAATTGTCACGTCTCCAGACATTCAAATCAACAGAATTGAATCGCACATTGTTGATAGAGCGGCCAAGCTGGCAACACTTATTGAAAATCCTGGCCGCAATCGCAAAATAGAAAAAGTAACAAATACTAATGACTAAAAAATTAGTCCGAATCAACCGGGCGGTGATGGATCTGGAACCCTACAAAGTCAGTAACCAGAAACCGCTGTTCATGAATAAAGAGGACAAGCCTCTGAAGCTGGACTGGAACGAAAGCACAATTGCACCATCGCCCAGAGTAGTGGAAGCGCTTTCCAATGCATTAAACAATGCCAACCTGAATTGGTATCCGGATGTGGAAGCTACAGAACTTCGGCGGCACCTTTCCGAATACACCAAGCTCCCGGCCAACTACATTAGCTGTTTCGGCGGTTCTGATATGGCGTTGGAATATATTGCGCGCACTTATTTGGAGCCGGGCTGTTCGGCGCTATTGAGCGCGCCCACCTACGACAACTTTCGCGTCTATGCTCAAAGCACCGGCGCCACTATTGTGCAGGTTACTTACAATAATCCGTTTCATCCCAACGCCCGGACTTTATTGAACAGCATCTCGGCCAAGACCAGATTGGTATATATCTGCAATCCCAATAATCCCACCGGAGCGATGTTAAGTGAGAAAGAGATAGTGCGCCTTCTGGAACTGTCGCCGCAGCAGATGTTCGTAATTGATGAAGCCTATTTTGAATTCTGCAATCAATCGGTCGCAGAATTGGTGCTGCGATATTCAAATCTGGTGGTCGTACGTTCATTTTCGAAAGCATTTGGGTTGGCGGCGCTTCGCATTGGCTACGTTTTAAGCGATCCCGATAATCTGGAATATATTCATCGCATCAAAGTCGGCAAAAACGTCAACTTCCTGGCACAAATAGCAGCAGTGGCCGCACTCGAAGATCTTTCCTACACGGAACGATATATACAAGAGATTAGTCATTCCAAAGAGATGCTGTCAAAGGGCCTTAGAGAATTTAGCTATGAATTTCATATCACTCCCGCAAATTTTTTCTTAATACGATTTAAAAGTCCAAAAGAGGCAATACTTGCACTTGAGGAGAAGGGGATTTTCGTCAGGGACCGGTCAACCGTGCCGCAGTTGGAAGGGTTTGTCAGAATCACGATTGGTACGACGAGTCAGACCGAGCGAGTGCTGGAAGTACTATCGAAACTTGCTATCCGGGGGCAGTTGACAACTTCACTCGAACAAAAGAGCCAATTTTTTACGGCGGCTAAAACGGAAGAACCAGCCGGTGTATGAGTTTGAAGCAACGAGTTCACAGTCTTTACCACAACCTCGGGCCGCGGGGACAAGCTTTTCTGGCAAATGCTTATGCTGCAATTCCTCTGCGATGGAGAAAGAAACGAGGATTCTGGAGCTATTTAGAGTTTTTAAGAAAGTCACAGTGGGAATCTGCTGAATGGCATGAACAGTACCAACGCAGGCAACTTCATTCTTTAGTAAAATATGCGGCAGCTACTACAGAGTACTATCGAAATCTCTTTGAAGCCCACAATATTTATCCGGCTGAAATATTCAGTCTGGAAGACCTAACGCGGATTCCCATCCTCCAAAAAACAACTCTGGTGCAGCAATCAAGAGAATTTCTGCCCAAAGATTCTCCTAAAAGGAGATTAGTACTGAACAGCACTTCCGGTTCAACCGGGGAACCGTTCAAGTTTCATGTAGATTATTACGCGGTCATGCGCGAAGAAGCTTTTGCAGTGCGGCATTGGGAGAATGCCGGCATGAAAATCGGCGAGCCGTGTATTTATTTGCGAAGCTATATTCCACGAAGAGAAGGTGCGACTTATCATTTTGATCCGGTCAATAACCGGCATTATTTTTCGGCTTATCATCTTGATGAAACCAATCTTCGATTTTACTGCAATAAGATATTACAATCGCAAGTCAAGTTTGTATTTGGCTATCCCAGTTCACTTGAGATACTATCTGATTTCCTGGCCCAGGAAGGAAAGACGCTTCAATTCGAGGCTGCGGTTACTGGGTCAGAAATGTTGCCTTTGAGCGCGCGAACTAAAATTGAAAGCGCCTTAAATACGAAAGTTTACGATTGGTACGGATTGGCAGAACCGACAGTTACCATGGGACAGTGCGAAAAAGGTAATTATCACCTTTTTTCTGAATACGGAATTCTCGAATTGCTCGATGCCAATAATAATCCGGTCACCAAAGAGGGCGAAATCGGCCGAATAATCGGGACGAACTTTACAAACCGGGCTCTGCCGCTGATTCGCTATGATACCGGCGATTTGGGTGTTTACACTAGTCACAAATGCAGTTGCGGGCGCGGCACGCCCGTGATGATTTCTTCCATCCAGGGCCGCCAGGATGATTTGCTTATCGGCGCCAATGGCCAACTTTTACCTTCGGTCAATTTCTATTCACTATTCGCAAAGCTGGGGGGAGCAGTCTCCCGGTTTCAGCTTGTCCAAAATGATTTGCAAAGATTCAGCCTAAAATTGATTCGCGGCCCCGAGTTCACAGAAAAAAGTGTGAGCACCATAGTTGATGGTCTAATTCAGCGCATCGGCGGCCGACCGAGTATTGAAATTGAAACCGTAGATAGAATTACTCCATCCAAAGCCGGGAAAATACGCGCAGTTATTCGCAATTGCTCTCTCATAAGCACACCAACCGGGGACAAATATGAAGATTGATTTTCATTTGCACACGCGTGCATCGTTTGACTGCGATAGCGATCCGGTGGAAATAATTAAGTGGGCCGTGAAGAAGGGCCTGAATGCGGTTTTTGTAACGGAACATGACACTACGGACGGATTCAATGATCTCAAAAATGAAGGAGACAAACACAACATATTTGTTTTGCCGGGAATAGAGTTCACAGTCGCCCGGGGTACTCACTATCTGGTGTATCTGACACCGGAACTGCCGTTGCCGACTGATGATATTGAAATGATTCGCGCAGTTCATCGGCGCGGCGGCCTGGTCGGATTGCCGCATCCTTATCGAAGCGACACTGGATTGGTCTACAACCAGGTTCAACAGCGGCTATATGAGGAAAGTGAAGTCAAGGCGATTTTGTCGCAAGTTGACTTTATTGAAGTATTCAATGCCAAATCTTCTCCCAAACAGAATGAACAATCACTGCTTCTGGCCGAAAGGTATCCGCAATTAATCAGAATTGCGGGCTCTGATTCGCATCATCCTTCGACAGCGGGTGCGGCACATACAGATGTCAGCGGATTCAAGCTCGGCACAATTCAGGAGATGGCACAACAGCTTAAAACACTGCCCATGAAAATAATCGTGCTTGCGGAATTGGATGAATCACGTTCATCTGGAAACCTGCGCAGAGCTGTCGAAGGCATTCGGCGGCTTATGGTCAAAATTAAGCCGATTGTTCCGGCGGCAATGTGGAACAGAGGAAAAGCAGCGTACCGCAGCAGTTACAATCGCGTTGCAGAAAAACGCGCTACTAAGAGCATCAATAAATAGGAATTCTAAATGCGGTTTATTCAATCGGCTCTAACGACTCTGGCATTTAAAATAATTGCGATGGCCGCGGGACTGGCAGTTTCAGTGGTGATTGCACGAGTCCTGGGTCCAGAGGGAAGAGGCGTTTATGCTCTGGTGATGACAATAATTGTGCTGTCGGCCAGTTTCGGAGTGTTCGGTTTAACGGCCTCAAATACTTATTTCGCCGCCAAAGACGGCAGTATGGCCCGCACAATTGGAATGCAATCTTTGATAACCGGCTTAATAGGGGCAGGATTGGCGATACTCACCATTCAATTCATTAAAATAATTGGCCCGTCTGCGTTTCGCGGGTTGGATGACGCACTGCTGGGACTTACCTGTGCACTGATACCGTTGTTTCTCTGGGGGAATCTTTTTGCATTCGCTTTTCTGGGAAGAGGGAGAATTCTGGCTTTTAATACATTTGAGACCGGACAGCGCGTAATTTTCTTCGCATTTTCGTTCATATTTTTGTGGATGTTCCAAAATACATTGGAAACATTCCTGGCTGCAGTTTTGTCAGTGCTGGGCCTTTTAGTTGTGCTGTATATCATCTACTATTTTCGCAATGCCGCACCGGGCCCGTTTTATGAATCAGGATATACGGCCGCTTCAATTGCTTACGGAATAAAATCATACGTTGCAACCATGCTGACACTGGCTGTTATGAAATCAGGAGTCTTGTTCGTGAACTATTTCGGCGGAAATGACGATGCCGGATTCTTTGCGGTGGCGCAACAAATCTCGGAGCTGGTGATAATAATTCCGACCGTTGTGGGTACAGTGTTATTTGGAAGGGTTTCAAAAGGTGACAGTTATTATTTGACGCCAATGGTGCTGCGGACAATTACTGCGGTTTTCCTACCGGTGACTTTGGTAATGTTTCTGGGAAGTGATTGGTTAATCCGGTTTGTATTTGGAACGGAGTTTAGCAGTTCAATTACGGCTTTAAAGATTATGCTTCCTGGTGCATTTCTGCTGGGCCTCGAGGTAATTATTGCCAAAGATTTAGCCGGACGCGGTTATCCGTGGCCGGCAGTGCTGTCGTGGGTGCCTGTATTGTTCATCAATATTTTAGGATTCGTGATTCTCATTCCCAAGTTCGGCGTAAACGGCGCTGCTCTCTCTGTCTCCATTTCATTTCTGGTCATTTTTCTAGTAATAACGGCTTATTACGTAAGGCTAAGCAAATCAAGCCTTGGGGAGTTATTCCTAGTTCGACAGGAAGATGTCCGCATATTGAAATCGCAGCTGACTTCAATCATATCAGGAACATTCTCCAAACCCAACAAAGGTAAGTATAGTGCAGATTCGGCCCTTGCTGATCAAAATAAGACTGAAATGCAAAGTGTGGGCAGTTAAGCACCGCCCACGCGTGAAGCCAGCATCAGTCGAAGATTTCTACCGTAAGAACTGGCAAGCTGCCGTTCCGTCGGACGCTTATTTCTGCACCCGGGTGGCGCCGCGATTCTTTTTTGGCGCGAATGCCCGTCAAGAATACGCAATCGCATTGGCAAAGTGCTTCCCGATAAACGCTCAAAGTATTTTGGAATCCGCAAATAAAATAATTGAACATCGCTTTGACTTTTTAGGGTCGGGCGAAACAGATCTTGGAGAAAACATCAACTGGCACCGTGATTTCAAAAGCGGCTTTGAGTGGCCGTTAAAACATTATTCAGAAATCGCCATAGTGGATCTGTCAAACAATGCTGATGTCAAAGTGCCCTGGGAATTATCGCGAATGCAATTCCTGACAACGCTGGGCAGGGCCTATTGGTTATCCAATGATGTCAAATATAAGGATGCTTTCATCTCCATATTATCGCGCTGGAATAATCATAATCCGGTTGATGTTGGAGTGAACTGGACTTGCAGCATGGAAGTGGCTATTCGTGCCATAAACATTATCTGGGGGATGTATTTCTTTGCGGGCAAGACAGAATTGCCTTCTGATTTGGTTAAAGAAATAATTCGTTCTATGTATTATCACGGTCTGCATATTGAACGCAATCTGGAATACATTGACTCCGAATGCAACACCAATCACCTCTTAGCCAACTATCTGGGATTGTTTTACATCGGTCTGATGTTTCCCGAATTAGGCAGAGCACAAAAATGGCTGTCGATAGGAATGAAAGGACTGGAAAAAGAAATATGCCTGCAGGTTGCCGACGATGGCGCCGACTATGAATGCTCTTTGTCTTATCATCGGCTAGTTCTGGAAATATTCCTTTCTGCTTTGGTACTGGGAAAAACGAACGAGGTGGGTTTTTCTGAAACATTTGTCGAACGTCTTACCAAAATGGTTGCGTTTAGCGCCGCCATGACGGCACATTCCGGCAAAGTCCCATCATTTGGAGATAATGATGACGGCTTCATTGTCAAACTTGCTAATACTGATCCGCATGACCACCGGGCACTGCTGGACGTAGCGGCGCAGTTGTTTGATGTGAAGGTCGCGGACAATGTCGAGAAATCAGAAGAGCGACTTTGGTACCTGGGAACGAATACACTTGGCAGATGGCCGGGAATGGTTCGTCGCAAATCTCGCTTATTCAAGACGACCGGTTATGCCGTGATCCAAAATGAGCGCATGCATCTGGTATTTAATGCCTGCGGTACTTCCGAGAAGGCCTTGGGCGGCCATAAACACAATGATCTTTTGTCAGTAAATCTGGAAATTGATTCAGTTCCGTTCTTGATTGATGCCGGAACAGCCTGTTATACGTCGGACTATCGATTGCGCAATAGAAGCCGCTCCACAACCGTGCACAATACTATTGCCATTGATAATACAGAGCAATCTCGGTATTTGGAAAAAGCTTTGTTTTTCATGTTCAGAGATGCCCACCCGCTAATCGACCTTTGGACTGTTACCGAAGACGTAATTGTTGTCAGCGGTTTTCACAACGGGTACAGTCGATTGGGGAATTCGATAATTCATCGCCGCACCCTGGAAGTTTCTCTCGCCAAAAAAGCAATCGACATCTGGGATGAAATAACCGGTGATGGGGAAAAGGAGCACTTTATTGAGTCGAATTTCCTGACTCCGCAGGATTGTCACATGAGTAAAAATGCCAATGGGGCGCAACTGGTGTCCAAAACCGGCCAATCGTTAATGATAGACTTTACAAGTTCTTCAGAATTGCACCTGCATACTGTCCCAACTGACTACTATCCGACATTTGGAACAGTAAAAAAGGGGTGTCAATTGAGTTGTAAATGTCGGACCAGATTACCCTTCAAACTAAAAACTCGCATGGTTCATAATTCCACAGGAGCCCAGATATTGTCGGAGTCGGTGTCTCTCTCACAAGTTTCATTATCCGGAAAATCTGAATGGCAAGGAGCGTCATGAGCAGTTTGGCTTTAAGATGGATTGCAGTGCCGCGGCGCCTGGGCTGGGTAATTTCTGCCATTGTGGGAACATTGATGGTTGCCAAGTTTGGCGTTTCGTTGAACCAGTCGTTGGCGATCCTGTTTTCTTCAATAGTTTTAATTGTCTGGACTCATAATAAAGCAAATGGTCTGATTGCCGCACTCTTGTTGTTCATGGTGAAGGCGGTGTTTGTCCGAATAGCCTACGCGGTCGACAAAGAGTTTTCCGGCGGTGGCGGATTTGATTTGTTGGGCATCACACCGGCGCTGCTCGTAGCCGGACTGATTGTCTGGCATTTATATTTGAAGATAGCCAGCGGTGAGAAAATTCTATTGGGGCGAACACGAGTCTTGATAATGCTTTTCAGCTCGCTCGCATTTCTTTCGATATTTAACCCGGCCAATTCGCTTCTGGTCGGGTTGGGCGGCTTTGAAAGAAACATCCTGCCCAACATGATGGTGCTTTTATCAGCCTCGTTTATATTCACTGAAATAGCAGATTCCAGAAGGTTGTTGAAAGTCTTATTGCTCCTGGGCTCGGCGTCATGTGTCTATGGCATCGGGCAGTATTTTTCTGGGCTTTATCCTTGGGAAAAGGACTGGATAATGGATGTCGCTTTTAAGGATTCAAGCAGCGGCTGGTTGACAATCGGTTTAAGAGGTGTGGAGTTCAGGCTGTTTTCATGCTTTTACAACTATATGGATTTTACTTTCTGCAATGTTTTGATATTTTCATTGGCCATTTCCTACGGCACAATTCTAAGAGATAAATGGAAAAGAATTCGCCACCTTTACATTTTGCTTTGGTCTGTCGTCCTGTTGTTGTCACTAGAAAGAATGCCGCTGCTGATGTCAGCAGTCGCTGTCGGACTGGTCTATTACTTGAAAAGCGATGTCCATAAGAAAAAAAGAATAATATTGAAAGTGGTGACATGCGCAGCATTATTTATCATAGGTCTATCACTGGCCTCGCCAATTTTAAAGAACTCCGGTGCACAAAAACTTGATCGACTCGCCGAGCTGGCCAATCCGTTTGCGGCTGCTTCGATCAAAGAACGGATAGTGCGTAACTGGACACCAACTCTTGAAACTATTGCTGCTAATCCGCTTGGAGTCGGTATCGGTTATGGCAGCCAGACACGAGCAAACCCAATTGCCGCGCGCTCCGATTTTTGGGTGGAACCGCATAACGAACTCTTACAGAAAACTTTGGAAACGGGAATAATCGGCGGGATTGTCTTTTTGCTTTTGCTGGCAGCAGTTTTTCGCGACGGCTTGCGTCTGTCGCGCACAAACAATCGCGTTCGAAGATTGGGAATTGGATTTGTGGCGGCGACAATTGGGTTTTGGCTATGTGGCATGGTCAACGTGCCGTTCTCCGGGTCGTCCGGATTACTTTACTGGATATTGGCAGGGGTAGTGCTTTCGACGGAAGAAATGGGGAGAAAAGTGGTGCCGCAATTGACTAAAAATGTGGCCGAAACTGCCGATAAGACAAGTAGTTAGAGTAGATTCAAATAAGATACTTTCGCATGAAACAGTGAGGTCTTTCGACTTTGGCACACATGGAACGTGAGCGCATTCTGATTCTATCACATTCATACAAGCCGTTTCTCAATCCGCGTGCTTTCAGGTGGACGGCGATCGCTGAACACTGGGCAAGTCAGGGGAACGATGTGGATATTATCTGTTCCTGGCTTCCCGGTCTAAGACGCTACGAAATAGTCAACGGAGTGGAAGTCCACCGAATCGGCGGCGGCGTTATTGAAAGACTCCGCGCAATTCTAAGACCAAAAGAGCGTGCGACTACTGCATCGTCCAATGAGGAATTCAATAAAAATAACCACGGATTATTCCAGAAAATATTCGGCTGGATTCTGCCAATAGCCAGGTTTGTAAACGATAAAATTTGGAAGAATATCTACTGGCCGGATTATGCTTGTCTATGGATTGCACCGGCAGCGGCCAAAGCACTTGAACTTTACGAGATGGAGAAGTATGGCACGGTTATCTCCGTGTCGGACCCGTTTTCATCACATCTCGCTGGGAAGCAGGTGAAATCAAACTGCCCGGATACCAACTGGCTCGTTGACATCGGAGACCCCTTTTCTTTTCGCCTTGATAATCCAACCAACAACCACAAACTTTATCGCAAATACAATTATCGCAAAGAAGGCCAGATGCTGGCTCTGGCAGATTGTATTTCAGTCACAACAGAAATTACCCGCCACAGATACACTGAACTCTTCAGCGGCACAGGCGCCAAAATCAAAGTGATTCCCCCAATGATGACCGAATCGGCGGATGCAGTTGAAAGAAAGAGAGTTTTATCGGAAAACAAGAATATCAAATTGGTCTATGTCGGCACATTGTACCGTACCATTCGCAATCCCGAACACCTGCTCAAGCTGTTCAAAGCGCTTTTGTCAACGCACGGGAAAATGAATGCGGAGATTCACTTCTTTGGCGGCTATGACGACTGCCGGGAAATTTTCGAGCCCTATCAGTTGCTTTTCGCTGACAAACTTTCACTGCACGGGCTGGTAAATCGTACCAAAGTTTTCAAAGCGATGTCGGAGGCAGATATCCTCGTCAATATTGGTAACGACAATTCCTATCAGCTTCCCAGTAAACTTGTCGAATATGCCTGGCTGGGGAAACCGATTGTGAATTTGTATTCCATCGATAATGACAGCTCCAAAGAATTCCTAAAAGAGTATCCGGCGATTCTAAATTTGGACACCCGCCCGAATTCAAGCATGGAAGAACAGGTCAGAAAGCTGGCGGATTTTATCAATCGCCTGCCAATTAAAATCGAAGAAAGTTTTCTTCAGAATTGGAAAAGACTATTTAGCGTGGAAACAATTTCGGGCGAATACTTGGCCATGTTAAATCGAACAAACAAGCCGGAGGCGGTGCCGGTATGAAACAAGTCTGGCACATATACTACGGCACCAAGGGAACTGCCGGTGCCTATATCGATGCGCTTCTCAAAGCGTCAAGCATAGCCGGAATTGATGCATCCGCATTTGTCAGCTGCAACTATCGCTTTCGGTTTGGTAAAATATTCAAATGCTTTTTCCCCATAACTGATTTTACTGAAAATAGAAACGCATTCATAATTCTTCTACGGGGTATGGAATTGGCAGTTAGTTACCTGTACATACTGGTTTTGGCTATTATCAGGCGTCCGATAGTTGTTTGCCACCTGATAGATGACTTGTACGCCACTTATCTGTTTTTCAAACTCTGCAAAATAAGTGGACTGACGGTTAGAATCACCTGTCACGATGTCAGCTCGCACTATCAGGGGATGAACAATATTCGGGCCCGTATTCTTGTCCAGGCTGATGAGCTGGTTGTTCACAACGAAGCAGCAGCGCTGACGATTTGCCAGAATTTGGGAAATTCAATTAGAAGCAAGATCAAAATGTATCCGTTTCCATTAAGCGCTTATGATGAAATCGTCTCGCCTCAAAGAATGCATACGGTGAAGACCCGTTTGAGAGCCAGTATCGGGACGGGATACTATTTATTTCTAGGAGTGGTCCGTCGCTCTAAAGGGATCGAATCTTTGGTGGAAGCCTGGCCGAGATTTAACAAGGATAAAAGAGAACGACTGGTGATCGCTGGAAAATGGACCGACCCAGGCGAACAGATTCGCACGAACGCTGAAAATGATGACACTATCGCCGTTCTGAATCGTTATTTAGACGATGAAGAGTTCTTACAATTAATCAGAGATGCCAAAATTGTGGTGCTGCCATATTTGGATTACGCCCACAGTTCGGTGATTATTTCATGCGGCAACCACGGCGGGGCGGTGGTTATCAGCGACATTGAACTATTCAATCAGTTTCTTCCGAGCTATCCCTACAAGTTTAAGCATGGCGATGCGGAAGATTTAGTTAGAGTGTTGAACAAGACGGTAGCTCTTTCAGATGCAGTAATAGAAAGTCGAAGAGAAGAATTGAAAGCGGCAGTGACAATTCAGAACGAACATCTGGTAGCAGATTTACGAGAAGCTTACAGGAGTTAACTGACAGTATGGGATTTGGCAACCGGTTTTACGATTTAAAGCAATCGTATAGAGGAAAGAAAGTTGCCCGCGAACTGCTTGATAATTCACAATACTGGAGCCGTGAACAAATAGAACAGTTCCAGTTTGACTCTCTGCACCGAGTATTAGCGCATTGCCAGAAAAACGTCCCGTATTATCGGGAGCTTTTTGCCAGAATTCGTTTTGTTCCGCAAAGAGATTTCAGAAGTTTAAGCGACTTGTCAAAAATTCCGCCATTGACAAAGGAAAAGGCGCGCTCGGTCAAACGGCAGCTTTTGTCGAATGATATCAAGAGCGGGTTTATAATCGAAAAAACTTCGGGGTCGACCGGAGAACCTTTTGCTGTCAGTATTTCACATGAACAGATCATCTTTGAAAAAGCGACGGTCTGGCGGCACTGGGGCTGGGCCGGATACAAATTCAGAACACCCCTAGCTATCGTGCGCACCTATGTTCCCAAAAAGGGGGAGCCGCTCATCAAGCACGATACCATTCGCAATTTTCGGTATTATTCTGCCTATCATCTGAACGAGGGGAATGCCAGAGAATATCTAACCGATATGAATAAATTCGGCGCCAAAATTATTCGCGGCTACCCTTCTTCAGTATGCATTCTGGCACTGCACAAGCTCGGTGCCAAAATTGATTTGCCAAATGTGACAGCTATTCTCACGGCCTCGGAAACTCTGACCGAGATTCAGCGCTCCACGATTGAAAAAGCCTTCAACGCCAGAATATTCAATTGGTACGGATTGGCTGAACAAGTGGTAACGGCGAACGAATGCGAGACGCAAAAGGGGATGCATTTAAATCAGGAATACGGATTCTGGGAACTCGAGAAACGCGATTACCTGCCAGAAAGCCAGCGCATGATAATCGGGACAAACTTTCGCAATTTTGCAATGCCTCTTCTACGCTATGAAACAGGAGACATCGCCATTGTTGCTGGTGATGAACATTGTCCTTGCGGCCGCACTTTGCCGCTCATTAAAGGGATTGCCGGACGCAAAGATGACATTATTACTACGCCGGAGGGGTCTGCGATTCCTTCTGTGAATTTTTATTCCTTGTTCAGAGAGATTCCATCGGTGGAAAGATTTCAAATCATACAGTGGGAACGGGACAATGTTGAAATTAGAATTAAAACCCGCAATCTAACCGGCAACGATAAAGAACATATACTCGAGGAAATGCGCACCCGACTGGGGCAAAGCGTGAAAATAAAATTGACCACCAATTCAGAATTCGAGCGCAACCCGGAAGGCAAACGCCGGCCGGTTATGTCGTATGTAAAAGTAGAGGAAAAGCATGAAGCAAGTATTGCAGTATAATCGCGCCAAAGCGCCGGAAGTTGTCGATGTTCCCCAGCCGCAAATGAAAGGGAAGGGGATTCTGGTTGATAACAGGTGTTCATTGATTTCGGTCGGCACCGAGCGGCAAATGATTGAATTGTCCCAGATGTCCTTAATTGGTAAAGCCCGCCAGCGCCCGGATTTGGTAAAACAGGTGCTAAACAAAGTGAGGACTGAAGGATTGACGGCAACCTACAATAAAGTTATGGGTCGTTTAAGAACACCGCTCCCTTTGGGATATAGTTCAGCAGGTATTGTCACCGAAGTTGACTCGGCCATTGACCGGTTCACACCTGGTCAGAGAGTGGCCTGTGCCGGTTTTGCTTATGCCTGCCATGCGGAAAGCATCTACGTCCCCGCCAATCTGGCCGTTAAAATACCTGACAATGTCAGCTTCGAACAAGCCAGTTTTGTCACTCTCGGTGCCATTGCACTTCAGGGTGTACGTGTGGCTGATTTGCATTTGGGAGAAAATGTAGTTGTAATCGGGTTGGGTTTACTGGGACAAATCACTTGCATGCTGCTGACTGCGTCAGGATGTAAAGTGATTGGCATTGACATTGATAAAACAAAACTTGAACTGGCTAAAAAGTCAGGCGCATCGATAGCACTCCCGTCTGACAACGCTACAATCCAGCATGTTTTGGAAGCAACGTCGGGCAGAGGCGTGGATACAGTTATCATTACCGCCGCCGCTGATTCCGCCGCACCGATAGAGCTGGCCGGTGATATCTGCCGTGAAAAGGGGAAAGTAGTTGTAGTCGGTGCGGTCAAAATGGATGTGCCGCGCAAAGTCTATTATGAAAAGGAGCTGGAGCTTCGTTTGTCACGTTCCTACGGTCCCGGTCGCTATGATTACACCTATGAGGAAAGCGGTCAGGATTATCCCTACGGTTATGTGCGCTGGACCGAAAATCGGAACATGCAGGCATTTCTGGAACTAATCTCAATTGGAAAAGTCGACATCAGCAGACTGATTACTCACCGCTTCGACGTTGACAAAGCTGATGAAGCTTATGAACTAATTTCAAAGAAAACCAGCGAGTTGATTCTCGGCGTAGTGTTAAACTATCCGGGAAAATCAGCCAACCGTAACCAAGAAGTCCCGAATGTTTTTCCGAAAAGTGCCGTGCCAAAAAACAGGTTACAAGTCGGAATCGGGTTTGTGGGTGCGGGTGGATTTGCCTCGGGAGTTTTGCTGCCTCACATCAAAAGGATATCAAGTCTGCGTCCGGTCTCAATTATGTCCGGTTCCGGTGTTTCCGCAGTCACCAGCGCGGAAATGTTCGGCTTTGACAGGACCTCGTCATCTTATGAGCAAATGCTGATAGATAAAAACGTCAGTGCGTTGTTTATCGCCAACCGCCACAATCAGCACGCCGAATTTGTGATGAAAGCGCTTAAGGCGCGGAAGCCCGTGTTTGTTGAGAAGCCCCTCTGTTTAAAAACTGAAGAACTTGCTAAAATTATTAGAGAATACAAAGAGAATCCAATGCCAGTTATGGTCGGATTTAACCGCCGCTTTGCGCCTCTGATTCGGAAAATGAAGTCAGCCTTAAGCGAAAATAAACATCCTCTGTCGATCCATTATCGCATTAACGCCGGATTTATTCCTGCCAACAACTGGATTCAGGATGAAGAAAGCGGCGGAGGGCGAATTATTGGCGAAGTTTGCCACTTTGTGGATTTGCTCTGCTATTTAACCGAAGCCTCTCCAATGAAAATTAGTGCCGAATCATTGGCCATGCCCGATGAGACTTATCGCAGTGATGATAATCTTCAATTAATGATACGATTCTCCGATGGTTCTGTCGGCACGATTAACTATGTGGCATCAGGGAACAAACTCATGCCCAAAGAATATCTCGAAGTTTTCGGCGGCGGCATGGCGATGCGAATGGATGATTTCAAAACATTGAGCATTGCCGGCAAAAAAGGTCTGACGATGGACAAGGCAAAATCGCAGGACAAAGGCCACAAAGCTATGCTGGAAGTCTGGGCCGATTGTCTGGTCAAAGGAAGCGAATCGCCAATTTCGATTGCAGAGATTATAACTACGACACAAGCAACATTTGATGTTATCAGGTCATTGCAAAAAGGGGAAGCTATATGGACCGGAAACTGAACATTCTCTACATCTCACATTACTATCCGCCGGAAGTTAATGCACCAGCGCTGCGCGTTTCCGAATTATCGGGTCATTGGGCCGACCAAGGTCACCATGTGACCGTACTGACGGGATTTCCCAACCATCCGAGTGGAAATATTTCTGATGAATACCAGGGACTCATTAAAACCAAAGAAAAGCATGGCAATATCAAAGTCATTCGCACTTACGTCTATGCGGTGCCCAATAAAGATTTTTTCAAAAGAATTCTGAATTATTTATCATTTATGTTTTCCGCAATCGTTTTGGGAACCGGCAGTGTCGGCAGACCAGATGTGTTGATTGCCACTTCACCGCAGTTTTTTGTGGCCGTCGCGGGCTATGTGATCAGCCTTATTAAGCACTGCAAGTTCATTTTCGAGGTACGCGATTTGTGGCCGGAGGAAATTGTCGCGGTTGGTGTAATTAAGAATCGGTTCATAATCAAATTTCTTGAGGCAATGGAAATGTTTCTATATCGCCAAGCCGATTTAGTCGTGGCTGTAGCTCAAGGGACAATTGACACCTTGATTCAGCGCGGCATTCCTCAAGATAAATTAGTTTTGATTCCCAACGGCGTTGAAATCGAACATTTTCAGAATGGAAATGGCAACGGCAACGGACACCTTAAGAAACTCCTCGGTTTCGAAGATAAGTTTTTAGTCAGCTATATCGGCACCCATGGCCTGGCGCATCGACTGGACACGGTGCTTGATGCTGCCAGTCAGCTCAAATCAAATAACCAAATTCAATTTCTTTTTGTCGGCGATGGGGCGGAAAAGCAAAAACTGGTCACTCGTGCCAAAGATTTACAATTAGACAATGTCTATTTTCACGATCAAATCGATCGCAACCGCGTCCTGTCATTCTATGAAGCATCTGATCTATTTTTAGTGCCGCTTCGCAAAGCAGACTTGTTTACGCGCAACATCCCCAGCAAGATTTATGAAATCATGGCCGCGCGTAAGCCGATGATTATTGCTACAGAAGGTGAATCACGTAAGCTGGTCGAAGAATCCGGCGCCGGTTTGGGAGTTACGCCCGAAGACGGTAATGAATTGGCTGACAGGATTAAGTATCTTTTCGAGAATAAAGACCTGTGTCAAAGCATGGGGGAGAGCGGCTACGCCTTTGTACTGGCTAATGCTTCCAGAAAACGGCTGGCCGAAGACTACCTGAAAGTACTGCACAGGCTGACTGATGAGAAAAGGCCCGACACCAAAATTGTCCTCATAAGAATGGCCGAGCATGAAATCGAATCACAAAAAGAGAACCGAGTTCGTGATCTTGTCGGCAGCTAAAATCGTTAGTAATTCCTGAATCAACACCTGCAAATCAGGTTGATTTAATCAAGGGTATTCTCTATTATTGCCGTTCGTTTATCGGGTGCGGCTCTCGCCGTTGAGGCCAGAGCCGGTTTTTCGTATAATACTGACCGCTTTTAGTAATTGGTGGGGTTCCCGAGTGGCTAAAGGGAACAGACTGTAAATCTGTCGGCATTGCCTTCGGTGGTTCGAATCCACCCCCCACCATTTTCATCCATCGGAACAATTGACAAGCGCAGTTTGTTTTGTTAACTATCTGTATCGATTGAGATTGACTCATAAATCAAAAGGAGTTGAAAATGCCGGAAACACTGCCAAAACTACCCTATAGTTACGATGCGCTTGAGCCGTATATCGATGCCAAAACGATGGAAATTCATTATACCAAGCATCATCAGACTTATATAGACAAATTTAACGGTGCTGTCCAAAGCGAGCCGAAAGTGACAGGAAAATCGGCCGAAGACTTGGTTTCAAATCTTGACACTGTTCCCGAAAATATCCGCACCGCCGTTCGCAACCACGGCGGGGGACACGTCAATCATTCTTTCTTCTGGCAAATTCTGAAAAAAGACGTCAAGCCCGACGGCGACATTTTTAATGCCATCAAGCAGACCTTTGGAAGCTATGATGATTTCAAAGCGAAGTTCTCCGCTGAAGCTGCCGGACGTTTCGGCAGCGGCTGGGCTTGGCTGGTGGACAATAACGGCAAACTTGAAATTATGTCCACTGCAAATCAGGATTCACCATTGTCAGTTGGGAAGACGCCTCTTATCGGAATTGATGTCTGGGAACACGCCTACTATCTCAAATATCAAAATCGCCGTCCGGAATACATTGAAGCATTTTTCAATGTCATCAACTGGAATAAAGTGAACGAGTATTACTTCGAACTGAAAGCAGAAATGACGGCGTAAGTAAGTTTAAGACATTTCAGAAATAGTCCAAGTTATATGGTGTCAGTTGTCCCCACCTGGCACCTTTTTACAAGTACTGCGAACTGTCTGGGGCCACACCCGACTGCATCGAAGATAATGGCGGCTGTGTTGAATCCTAATTGAACCCTACGCAAGCGGTGGGCGACCCTTGCTATCCGCAACAAGTAGGATTGGCAGACGTATACCACTAAACATGTCAAACCCCGTTTTTGGTTGACGGAACGGCATAAAACATCTTATTACAGCAAAATTTTTAACCAACTATGTACCTGGTACTTGAAAATATCCGCAAAGCCTATGACGGCAAAGTAGCCGTCGAAAACCTGTCACTGTCTGTCCCCAAAGGAGTCCTTTTCGGTATCATTGGACCGAACGGAGCGGGGAAGACTACCACTATTAGAATGATAATGAACATCATTGCCCCTGACAGCGGCCGGGTAATATTCGACGGCACTCAAGCCGACCAGTCATTTCTGAATCGCGTCGGATACCTTCCCGAAGAGCGCGGCCTCTACAAAAAAATGACTCTCCGTGAAGTAATATTGTATATGGCGGAACTAAAAGGGTGTAAGCCTTCAGTGGCCAAAGGGAGAATTTTACCCTGGCTTCAACGGATGGGCCTGGAACAGTATGTTGACAAAAAAGTTGAAGAGCTCTCCAAAGGGATGCAGCAAAAACTTCAGTTCATTACGACCATCCTGCACGAACCGGACATCATAATTCTCGATGAGTTGTTTTCGGGACTTGATCCCCTCAACGTGGAACTCATTAAAGGGGTTTTGCTCGAACAGAAAAGAGCAGGGAAAACCATTTTATTTTCGACTCACGTTATGGAGCAGGCGGAAAAGCTGTGCGACTATATTTGCATGATTTCTCGAGGGAAAAAAGTTTTGGATGGGAAAATCGCCGATGTCAAAGCCCGGTTTGGTCAGAATGCAATACAGGTTGAAATCGAGGGAGACGGCTCGTTTATAAAATCAATTCCCGGAGTTGTGTCGGTAACGGATTTCAATAACTATCTGGAGCTGCGTCTGGGAGAAAATGCCAATCCGCATGCCGTTATGAAACAGATAATTGACAGAGTAGGAGTGCGACGATTCGAGCTGGTCGAGCCGTCACTTTACGACATCTTTATCGATATGGCCAAGATTGCCCCGTCGGACCTTGAGAAGACCAAAGAGGTCGCCAGTGTCTAAATTCTGGGTCGTTTTCAAAAACGAGTATGCCCAAGTTGTCAAAAAGAAATCTTTTATTGTCGGTATTCTATTGACGCCCGCATTAATGGGACTTTTCACTCTTTTGCCAGCCTATATGGCCAGAAAAACCGCCAGCACAACCGAGTATCTGGCCATTGTAGATCAATCACAGGAGGGAGTAGGGGACCGGTTTGCCCGGTCTCTCGAACAGTACCAGCTTGATGACGGCCAGACGCCGCATTATGTCGTGGATACTTTGATTGTTTTGACCAAAGCCGACAGCGCCACTTTTCAAAGAGTGATCGATTCCATGAAAGTGGTACTCAATAACGATGAAATAAAATACATCATGGTTTTCAAGCCCGATCTGGAATTGGCCGACACCAACATGCTCTTGATTAGTAATTCCGAAGGAATCCGCAGCGTCAGCAGGTTTGAAAAAGAGATTTCTAAAATTGCCGCGACATTGAGACTGGAAAAAACGGATGTCAATCTTAGTGTCGATTCCATTCTGTCATTGACGCGACGAATCTCGCTACCGCAGCAGGACGCCAAAGGGGAATCGGTGGGATTTGAGACCAAATGGTTCGCCTCGATGATGTTTGTCATGGTCATTTATTTTATCATCATTGGCTATGGGCAGGTGATAATGCGCTCGGTAATCGAAGAAAAATCATCCCGAATTATGGAAGTGCTAGTTTCATCAGTCACGCCCTTTCAACTCATGCTTGGAAAAGTGTTGGGACTGGGCGGCGCAACATTAACACAATTTTTTATATGGATTATACTGGGTGCGATTGTTTATGTCGGTAGTGGGGCGATGGCCTTTACAATTGATCCGGCAATATCCCACGTTATATTTAATCCGGTGGTACTGGTCTTTTTCGGACTGTTTATGATTTTTGGATACATCATGTTTTCGACTCTCTTTGCACTGGTCGGTTCAATTGTCAACAGCGACAAAGAAGCCCAGAACTTCATATTTCCAGTAACCATGCTTTTGGTGCTCCCTTTTATAATTGGCATTTCAATCATTCAGGACCCTAATTCCAACATGGCCCGATATATGTCGATGATTCCGTTTTTCACGCCCACTCTGATGATGATGCGCATAATCTTTATTGCTCCCAGTGCCAGTCACTATTCGTTTTTCTCCGGGATTTTGGGCGAAGCAACTCTTTCATTCATACTTCTATTACTGACCACAGTGCTGGTAATCTGGCTCTCCTCAAGGATTTTCAGGGTTGGCATATTAATGTATGGAAAAAGGCCGACTCTTGCCGAAATAGTTAAATGGGTAAAGTATTAATCCATGATTAACAGAAAATCATTGCCCAAAGTGCTCTTGATGCTGGCGGGATTTGTTTTCTTTTTCGCCAATACCGTACATATACTGGAAAGCGATAACTCCGATCTCCAGGCTTCGGTAGAACCCAACTATGAATTCGTATACGGGGATTTCACCGAAGCCGGTTTGGGGTTGAATCTCAAATCGGCAATTTTGGTGAATTATGAAAACGGTCAGGTACTCTATGCCCGCAATGCCGATATTGAACGGCCCATTGCATCGCTGACAAAATTGGTAGCGGCTATGGTCCTATTAGATAAAGGGACCGACCTGACTCGGTTAGAGTCGATCACAAAGGCGGATGCCTATCGTTCATCGCGATCGCGACTGCGCATCGGCTATGAACTGACACTTGAAGATTTGTTGGTGGCAGCTTTAATGAATTCTGACAATCGAGCGATGAGGGCATTAGCCCGCGCCTCGTCCGGGTCCAGTGATGCATTTACGGCCGAGATGAACCACAAAGCCCGAAGTCTGGGGCTGACCCAAACAGTGTTTTGCGAGCCCACCGGACTCGATAATCGAAATGTCTCGACGGCCCACGAAGTGGCCAAAATCGTTCATCATGCTTATAGCTACCCCAAAATTGCCCAAATTACATCCGAGAGAAGCCGCAAAGTGACCATTGTGAATCGGAAGAGTCGAGTCCTCCAAATGGCCAATACTAACCTGCTCGTTCTTTCCCCGTATAATGTTTTAACCGGTAAAACCGGATATATAGGGGCAGCCGATTACTGTGTGGCGGCGCTGGTTCAGAATAGTGCAGGGGCGAAGTTAACTGCCGTAGTTTTGGGAGCGCCCGGAGATAAGCTCCGCTTCCGAGAGATTCGCAAAATGCTCGACTGGGGCTACAAGCATATCTACATTTAAGTAATGGTTTAAGTCGCACTCCCGGTCCCACGGTAACAATCTCAATCAAGCAGCTACCAAGTCGAGCCAATGCAAGCTTGTTTGCGTGGCCGCAATCTCCGATTAGGGGCAGACGAGACCCGCCGTGGCGGGCCGCCCACGAAATATCTAACATCAACAGCAATAACTAAGTCACAGGGCAGGGGTGAACGAATTTGCCATTTTTTGAAAATCAAAGAAGGTATTAACGTCCCATAAGATATATTATGTTAACTTACTGCAATGGGCTGATAACAATACAGTTAGATTTGGGCGTTCTCACATTAAGCTATTTCACCAATATATTAAGGATGCGGCCAGGGACGTAGATTTTCTTGACTATTTCTTTGTTTTCAGTGAATGCTTTGACTTTGGTGCTTTCAAAGGCAGCCTTTTCCACTGTCGATTGGTCCGAATCAACTGCTACCGCTACGGAGTCGCGCAGCTTTCCATTTATCTGTATGGCGATGACGATCATGTCGCCTACAATAGCTGAAGGATCGTATTCCGGCCAGCTTGACTTGAAAACCGACCCCGTAAAGCCGAATTCTTCCCACATTTCCTCGGCCAGATGCGGCGCCACAGGTGCGATCATCTGGGTAGCTTTTAATATAATGTAATCGTTTAACTCACCCGATTCCGGCTTGGCCTGCTCATAATCGCGCACTAATTCCATAAGAGCCGAAATGGCAGTGTTAAACTGGAGCTGGTCGTAAGACTCTTGGACTCGTTTAATAGTCTGATTCAGTTTGATATACAGTTTCCAGTCATTTTCAGACAAGTCATTTTTCTTAAAGTGTTGCTTTAAGTCTGGCCCGGTGCCAAGAAAAGAGGCTATTAACTGATAGAATCTGTTGACGACGAATTTTTCGACGCCGGTTAAAGTATCATTTGACCAGAGCACTTCCCGGTCGCTCGGAGCGGTGAAATACATACCGAGCCGGCTGATATCGACCCCGCGTTCGTTCATCAGTGTCACCGGCGAGACGACATTCCCTTTGGATTTGGACATGATATCACCACCGGCGTCCATAACCATACCGTGGTTGAACATGCGTACAACGGGCTCTTCGTCTTTGGTCCAGCCAATATCTTTCAAGAATTTTTGGAAGAAGCGAAAGTATATCAAGTGGCCGGTGGCATGGGTAATGCCGCCGACATAGAGGTCAATTGGCATCCAACGATTGGTATCTTTTCTAAAAGGCTCTTTATCATTGTGGGCGTCGAGATAGCGAAGGTAGTACCATGACGAACAGACAAAAGTGTCCATAGTATCCGGGTCACGCTGCGCCTCTCCCCCGCATTTGGGACATTTGACATTCATGAATTCTGGCACATCGGCCAAAGGCGAGCGCCCCTTGGGTATGAAGTTATCGACTTTTGGGAGCAGCACCGGAAGCTTGTCGTCGGGAACAGGGACTAATCCGCACTTTTTACAATGCACAATAGGTATTGGGCAGCCCCAATAGCGCTGTCGTGATATCGACCAGTCTTTTAGCCGAAACTGTTTCTGACTGCGACCTATGCCCTTTTCTTCAGCAAATTTAGTCACCGCTTCGATAGCTTCTTTCCCTTTAAGACCGTTAAAGGGTTCAGAATTGACCATGGGGCCATGTTCAGTATAAGCATAATTTATATCGTTGATATTCAATGAAGTGCGCTCGTCAGGATGAATTACGACTTTAATTGGTATGGCGTACTTTTTGGCGAAAGCGAAATCACGGGTATCATGGGCGGGCACGCCCATTACGGCACCGGTACCATATCCGGCCAATACATAATCTGCCACCCAGAGCTGGACTTTTTCTTTATTAAATGGGTTAATGGCATAAGCGCCGGTGAAAACTCCATCTTTATCATCAGTGGCTGTGGCTCTCTCCATATCGCTTTTAGCCATAGCTTTGCGGCGGTATTCGTCAACTTTTTCTTTATTTGGAGACTTCACATTAAGTGATTTCAATATTTCAGATTCCGGAGAAATAGCCATAAATGTCACACCGTAAATAGTATCCGGACGAGTAGTAAAAACCGGCAATTTGGTTTTGGAATCTTCCAATATGAAATCAATCTCGGCGCCAAATGAGCGGCCGATCCACTCCCTTTGAATTATTTTAAGATTCTCCGGCCAGTGCGGGAGATTATCAAGGTCATCTATCAAACGGTCGGCGTAATCGGTAATCTTGAAATACCACTGCTCCTGCTCCTTTTTTTCGACTACAGTGCCGCAGCGTTCGCATTTCCCGTCTTTAACCTGCTCATTGGCCAGCACAGTTTTGTCTTCGGGGCACCAGTTGACATAACCATGTTTGCGATAAGCCAGTCCTTTTTTGAAGAGCTGGATGAACATCCACTGTGTCCACTTGTAATAATCCGGCTCCGACGAGATGACTTCCCTGTCCCAGTCGTATGATATTCCCACTTTCTTCAAAGTCTCGCGTGATACTTTAATGTTGGACATAGTCCAGTCTTTGGGGTGAACACCGCGTTTAATGGCGGCGCGCTCTGCGGGTAACCCAAATGAATCCCATCCGAAGGGATGCAGCACATCTTTTCCCTGCATCATTTTCCAGCGCGCTACGGCGTCGCCGATGATGTAATTGCGGAAATGGCCCATGTGGATATCACCGGAAGGGTAAGCGAACATTTCAAGCATGTAATACTTGTTCCTCGGATTAGGCAGGTCGGCGGCTTTGTACAGCCCGTCTTTTTCCCAGCGCTGCTGCCACTTGGCTTCTATATTCTTAAAATCGTATCTAACGTCTTTTTTGTTTTTGACCGTCATATCAGAAATTGTCGGTTATTAGTTCGTCGGGAATTATATCAGAATCTTGATTTCACAGCAAGAGACAAGGACGGCTGGCTGACTGAGTCTTAATCTCCGTCTCTACCTGTTAGCTTGTTAAAAAGTATTGTACCGTAGGAAAGGGAATTGATAAAGCGGCCGACATTCTTATGAATGGTCCGTACTCGCCCACTGTTCAGTTTCTCTTTTGCCAAAGAAGCAGTTTCAAAAAAGTAAATGGGAATTCGTCCGAGCTTTAATTGGTCATCGGATTGATGCGGGAAATTCATAGTGAAAGCATGTTTGTAGCCGGATTCTGTGACTTCAGCCAAAACTGTCTGATTGTATCGACCGAAAGGATAACTTATGTCGTGAATAGTCCGTTCGGTAATGTTCTCCAGAATTTCTTTTGATTTGGTTAGTTCATCCTGCAGTGTAATGACACTGCAACCCACTAAGTCGATATGTCGGTGCCCATGCGAGCCGAACCGAACTCCCAGAGCGGCCAAATCACGAATTTCGGATTCATCAAGATGGCGCTCCGATTTGAAAACTGAACTGTAATCCCAGCTGTTTTTCAGGCCAATAAACGCAGTCGGGATGAATACAGCTGGTTTCAAGTCGAATTTTTCGATAAGCGGTGGCAGCTCTTGCATCAAGTGAGCATAGCCGTCATCAAATGTTATCGCTACATTCATTGGGTCAGTGCTTTCGACGGACTCGTCGAGCGACACAAATCTATAACCCGCCTCAATGATTGTCTCGACTAATCTTGAAAATCTGCCAGGAGAATAATTAGTGGAGCCGAAAGTCAAATGGTTGGTCAGCTTATGAAAGACAAATATATTGTGGGTACGGTTTGCGGAAACTCTTCCTTTTTTCTCGGCTTCTTCAGTTTTGGAGAGCATGCTCCAGCGCCTTTTTTTGAGCCGGTCCTTTTACGGCAACTGCAACATTGGATAAATCGAACAAGTGATTGGCCAGATTGAGAATGCCGGTGGCTTTCAGCTTCTCTATTTCCTTAATGGTATCATCGAGTGAACGATAGTCTCCCAGTATCAATTCCTGTCGAGCCAGGCGATTCATTCGGGCGGAAGTGGATTCCATGCCCAGAGTCAAGTTCCCTATTAATTGGGCCCGAATCTGATCCAGTTTTTCCTTGGTAAGTTTTTTCTTCTTCAGCTTCGCGCATTCCTGAACGATAATGGAAACGGCGGCTGGAGCGCCTTTGGCATCAGTCGCCAGATAAGCCCCAAAAATGCCGGCATCGCGATAAGAATCGTGATAGGTGTACACGGAATAGGCCAGTCCTTTCTCCTCTCTTATTTTCTGAAACAATACCGACGACATACCACCGCCCAGATAAGTGGCTATAGCCAATGCCGGAGTGCGTTCGTTATCGGCGTACTTTACGCCTGGAAACCCGATACAGATATGCGTCTGGTTGATGCCGTCGGGGTTAAGACTTATGGTTCTGTCTTTACTACGTTTAGCTGCAAGCCCCGATTCGGCGGTGCCATCTGCAAAGTCGAATTTCTCTTTGGCCAGTCTCACCAGCTTTTCATGTGAGACAGCGCCCGAGGCCGCAATAACCACGGAGCGATTTTTGTAATTGCGTTTCATGTAGCTGACCAGTCTGGTACGAGGCATTCCGGAAACTGTCTTGATGCTCCCCAAAATGGGCTGCCCCAGGGGGTGATTTCCCCAGTAGGCCTTGGCAAAAAGGTCGTAGACATGGTCGGAGGGATTTTCAAGTGATTCTTTTATTTCTTCACAGATGACCTTTTTTTCCTTAGCCAGATTGGCCGGGGTTAGAGTGGCATTTTGTGATAGATCCGCCAGCACGTCCACTGCAGTATCCAGATGTTCATACATTACGCGGGCAAGATAGCAGGTGTTCTCGCGGCTGGTGAAGGCGTTGAGCGAGCCCCCGAGATTTTCGATTTCCGAGGCAATTTGTTGAGCGGTTCTCTTTTTGGTGCCCTTGAAAAGCATATGTTCGATCATATGCGTGACACCGTTTTCAGAGGCTGATTCATTACGCGCGCCAACATCGACCCAGACCCCCAGTGAAATAGACCTCACCGAGGGAATCTTTTCGGTCACGACGCGCAGTCCGTTGGACAGAATTGTTTTCCGGTAGATGCTGCCGTCCGACAGTACTCGCTTCACAGACAATTGACTCTACCTCGGTCAGCGGGAGCGCTCACGACTATGGCTTCGCTCTCCGTCGCCGCCGCCGTTGGCGTCACCTTGATCGGACAAGAGAGCTTTGCGAGACAGGCGAATCTTCCCTTCGTTGTCGACACTGATAACTTTGACGTCAATTCTGTCGCCAACTTTGAAGAAATCTTCCACCCTCTTAACGTGCGAACGGTCAATTTCTGAAATGTGGAGCATGCCGTCGGTGCCGGGAATGATTTCCACAAAAGCGCCGAATGGCGCAATGCGTCTGACCAGACCATGATAAACTTTGCCGACTTCGGCTTCTTCGACCGAAGCCAGCACGCGTTCTTTCGCTTTCTGGCCGGCTTCGCCATCGACAGTGGCAATCAATACTGTGCCGTCATCTTCGATATCAATCTTGGCGCCGGTTTCGTCGCAGATGGCTCTGATATTCTTGCCACCCGGGCCAATAAGTTCGCCAATTTTGGCGGGATTGATCTTGAGGGTAATAATGCGCGGGGCGTATTGCGAGAGCTGTTCGCGATGCTTGGAAATAGTGGCGTTCATTACTTCCAGAATCTTTATCCTGGCAATGCGCGCTTTTTCCAGCGCGTTACGCATAATCTCGATATCGAGACCGGTGATTTTGATATCCATCTGAATGGCAGTAACGCCGGCAATGGTTCCGGTAACCTTGAAATCCATATCGCCAAAATGGTCTTCATCGCCAAGAATGTCGGTGAGAATGGCCACCTTGTCGTCGGTCTTTATGAGGCCCATGGCAATTCCGGCAACGGAGGTCTTAATTGGCACGCCGGCGTCCATCAAGGACAACGAGGCGCCGCAGACAGAGGCCATCGATGATGAACCGTTTGACTCCATAATGTCAGAGACCACCCGAAGAGTGTACGGGAAACTGGATTCAGCAGGAATAACCGGCACCAAAGCTCTTTCGCACAAGGCGCCGTGTCCGACTTCCCTGCGCCCGACACCGCGCATTGGTTTGGTTTCACCTGTTGAAAACGGCGGGAAATTATAATGCAGCATGTAGCTCTTGGTGGATTCCCCTTCGAGTTCATCAAGCCGCTGTTCATCCATTTTGGTGCCGAGAGTGATGGCCACCAACGCTTGTGTCTGACCTCTGGTAAACAAGGCCGAGCCGTGGGCGCGCGGCAGCAGTCCCGTCTCGCAGGTAATCTCGCGAATATCATCAGGACTGCGGCCATCGATACGTACGCCGTCTTTGAGAATCATATTTCGCATCGACTCGGAGTCAAGATCATGAATGATCGTCTTTATACTTGATTCGCTTTCGGGAAATTCTTCTTTCAGAGCTTCAATTATTTCCTCTTCCAGTTTCTTTTTCTCGTCGCGTCGGGACTCTTTGTCAGGAATCCGGTTGAGTTTATCGAATTTTCCTTTGACCAGTGTTTTTACTTTGGCGGCCAGAGTTTCTTCCACTTTGTAGGATTCATATTCGAATTTCTCTTTACCGCAGGCTTTACGGAGTTTTTCGATTTCTGTTATGATGGTCTTGATATGTTCGTGGGCAAATGATAAAGCCTCAATCAAATGGCCTTCGCTCACTTCTTTTCCGCCGCCCTCGACCATGATGATGGAATCGGCCGAACCGGCAACTATTACGTTCAAGTCGCTCTCTTCGAGCTGCCCAAAAGTGGGGTTGACCACAAACTTGCCGTCAATTCTCCCGACTCGGACGCCGGCAATGGGCTTTTCAAAGGGAACATCTGAAATGGCGATAGCCGCCGACGTGCCATTGAGAGCCAGAATATCCGTGTCATTTTGTTGGTCATGTGACAACACATAAGTGATGCACTGTGTTTCCCCTCTGAAATCTTCGGGGAAGAGCGGACGGATAGGGCGGTCGATGATTCTGGACGACAGGATTTCTTTTTCCGAAGGGCGACCTTCGCGTCTGAAGAAACTGCCGGGAATTTTGCCGGCGGCATAAGACTTTTCCCGGTATTCAACCGTCAGCGGGAAAAAGTCAAAACCAACTTTGATTTGCGGTGAGGCACAGATTGTGGAAACTACCATGGAGTCGCCGTATCTGACTGTTACCGAACCATTAGCTTGTTTGGCGAATTTGCCGCTTTCGATAATCATTGTGCGGCCGCCTAATTCAATTTCAATTTTATGTAGCATTGTAAAAACTATTCCTATTCTTTCATTGTGTTAGTGACGGAGTCCCTGTGACTCGACCACCTGGCGATAACTTTCGATATCGCGATCTTTTAGATAATCCAGTTGGCGGCGCCTTTGGCCCACGAGTTTCAACAGTCCGTGGCGGCTGTGAAAATCTTTGGGTGACTTCTGAAGGTGCTCCGTCAAATGGTTTATTCTTTCCGTTAATAGGGCAATCTGGACTTCCGGCGAACCGGTGTCCTTGTCGTGCAGACGATTATCCGCAACAATTTGAGCTCTGCGCTCTTTCTCTACCGACATTCTCTTTCTCCTTTTTAATTATATTCAAAACTAATTCTTTATCTCTTTTCATTTGAGCTTTAAGTTCATCGGTTGACGAAAACTTTCGGTTTTCCCGGACGAATTGGGTCGGATAAACGAAAACTGCTTCGTCATAAATGACTCTGTCAAATTCAAATAAATTGGTTTCGACAGACTTGCCGGCATCGGGTCTGAAATAGTTCTTGCCGATGAACATCATGCCGTTCAGGTTTTCTTCGCCGACTTTTGCCCAGCAGGCATAAATGCCGTCGGGCGGCAGCAGCTTGCGTTCGTTATAATCAACATTGGCGGTCGGGAAACCAAGCTTTTTCCCCAAGCCCATCCCGCGCACCACTTTTCCATAAATGGCATAGTGGTGTCCCAGGAGCTCAACGGCTTCGTCAAAATCTCCGATCAACATGGCCTCTCTGATTCTGGAAGACGAAATTGGCTTTTCTTCAAAAATCACCGGGCCGACTACTGCCACTTCAAAACCATACTTTTGACCCAGCCGCTGGAGCTCTTTGGTGTCGCCTTTACGATTTTTGCCAATGGCGTGATCGTAGCCGACAATCAGTTTCTTAACGCCGACTTTATCAACCAGAACCGTTTTGACGAACACTTCGGCATCCATATTTCTAAGCGTTTCATCAAAAGTCAGCACCAAAACTTTTCCCTGGAAATAATCGGGGATAAACTGCTCTTTTTCTTCAAGCGTGGTCAATAATAACGGTGCATGGTCGGGCGTGAGAACTACCCGCGGATGCGGGTGAAATGTGATTAACACCGGTGTCAAGGAATATCTCTTTGCTTCCTGCTGCACTTGCTCGAGAATAGTATGATGGCCAAGATGAATACCATCAAACGTCCCGATAGTTGCGACCGCCGCTTGTTCCCCGGCAGCTTTGTAGTTCTCAATTCCCTTTATAAACTGTGTCTTCAATTCAATACTCTCGAATAAGTGAAAATCTTGTCCTTTTCGGCTTGCCTGATTCTGGAAGAGTCAACTTCTGCCCGCCCAATTGCCAAAGGCGTCCCCTCCTGATCCTTCAGCAATATCCGGTCACCTTCGGCAAATTCACCCTGGGTTCCCAGAATGTCGGCCGGTTTCAAATCCAGTCCGTCCAGTACCCGGGCTCTGAATTCGTCGCTCACCAGAATGCCGCTAAAATTCAGCACGTCATCAAAGGATAAAAGCCTGTCAATCAGTCTTCTCTTTTCGTGAAGTGCCTCAACTTCACTGATTTTGAGAGCATCCTCAAGTTTCAAATTGCCGACTGCCGTCCGTTTCAAATTTGAAAGATAGGCGCCGCACTCCAGTTTGTCCCCAATATCGTTGGCCAGTGAACGAATATAGGTTCCTTTAGAGCAAGTCACCCGAAATCTAAGCTTGGGCAGGTCGTATTCCAGCGCCTCGATTAGTTTAATCTCAATTGCCCTTATAGGAAGTTCGACTTCCTGGCCGGCTCGGGCAAATTCGTAAAGCCTGTTACCGTTAACTCTAACAGCGCTGTGGGCTGGGACTCTCTGTTCTATCCGACCTAAAAAGCTATTCAATATGGATTGGAATTCTATCAATGAAATTTTAGGCGCCGATTTGGGCATAGTGTCTTTGATAACACCCTCGCTGTCAAAAGTGGAAGATGTCCGTCCCAGTGTGATTTCGGCTTCATACGTTTTATCGAAATCAGAAACGAATTGGACTATTTTAGTGGCCCGGCCAATGCACACTACGACTAAGCCTTGTGCTTTTGGGTCCAACGTGCCGGTGTGCCCGACCCGTCTCTGTCTGATAATGTGGCGAATTTCAAGCACCGCCTGATGGCTTGAAATATCAGGGCGCTTGTTCAAAAGCAAGATGCCGTTATATCCGTAGAATTCTTTCTTCATTTTAAATTTCAGCAAGTGCTTTTAAGAGTGCTTTCTTGGCTTCATCAAGCGTTTTCTCTATGGAACAGCCGGCGGCACAGGGGTGCCCGCCGCCGCCGAATCGGGCCGCCAAATCAGCCACGTTAATTTTTCCGCGGGAGCGAAGCGATACTCGCGTGATTCCGTCATCCCCCTCTTTAAGCAGAATACCCAGCTCGACGTCTTTTCCATACAAAGTGTATTCTGCCAGTCCTTCGGTATCCGAGAGCCTTGCACTTCTTTTGTGTATATCATCTTTCCCCAGTGAGAGAATGCAAACTTTACCGTTGGAAATAAACTCGGCGTGATCAAGGGCGTGGCCAATTAGTTTAATCGTGGCCAAAGGTAAATTGTAATAAACCTGGTCGCAGATGATTCTCGGGTCAGCCCCCGCTTCGATTAACTTACCCGAAATCTCCATAGTACGGGGAGTAGTGGAATTGTATCGAAACCGGCCGGTATCTGTAAGAATGGCCGTGTAAAGCTGGACGGCAGTCGGTTCGTCGATTTGATATCCCACTGCCTCAAAGAATTCAAATACCATCTCCCCTACCGATGATGCCTTCTGGTCGATCCAGTTAATCTCTCCAAAGCCCTCGTTGTCCTGGTGGTGGTCGATGTTAATAATTCTACAATTGTCATCGAGACTTTTTATAATATTGCCTGCTCTGGAGATCTTTGGACATTCCAGAATAACTGCGGCCACGGCAGAAAATCCGTCTGAAACATCGTGAATATGTCTTATCTCATTGAGCCCCGGCAAAAACAAGTACTTCTCCGCTATTTGGTCTTCCTTAACCAAAAACACTTTTTTCCCGTTTTTTCTTAAGAAAGTGGCAAAGGCCAACTGGGTGCCCAGGGCGTCGCCATCGGGGTCGACATGCGAAACCACCAAAATGGAACTACTCTGCTCTAGAATGGCCGAGATTTCCTCGGCCGGGACTGAACTTCTATTGGCTCTGTCTATCGTTTTTGATTTCATTTAAAAGCTGTTCTATTCTCATGCCTTCTTCGACCGACGGATCAAACTGAAATTTGAATTCGGGAATGTGGCGTATTCTCAAGGGGCCCCCGACTGCTTTTCTGATGCGGCCGGTTTCCTGATGCAGAAACTGACCGACCGAATTGCGAACAGATTCTTTTCCTAAATATGAGTAATAAACTGTGCAATAGCGCAAGTCATCGGTCACCCGCACTCTGGTAAATGTAACCAGTCCGGCAAATCTCTCCTGCAGCGCCCCGCCTATTGCTTCGGGAAGTTCGCGTAAAATTTGCTCCCCGATTCGCACTGATCTTTTGTATTGTTTCACCTTAATAAACTTCCGTGGAATAATCGGCCAATATGGCGTCACTTGAGGTCTGAACGTGATTTATGACTTGCGCCATAACTGAATCGCCGTACGCGGCATCGTTCGATACCACTGCTGCGCCTAACACGGCGGTGCGATGGCGATCATTTTCTGCCACTTCGGCAATGGAAATATTGAATTTGTTTTGCAAGCGGGCCATGAGCGATTTGATTATTCTTCTTTTTTCTTTTAGTGAATCTACTCCGGGCAAATCCAGTCTCATTTTCAATATGACAATGACCAAGGTCGTATTCTATTGCAGCGTCCGGGCCGTTTCGACTACGGCAAAGGCTTCAATCGTGTCACCGACTTTTAGATCATTGAAGTTCTCAATGCCGATACCGCACTCGAAACCTTCTTTGACTTCACGGGCATCGTCTTTGAACCGCTTAAGAGAACTCACGCGTCCTTCATAAATTATTTTGCCGTCCCGGACGAGCTTGACCAGGTCTTTACGGGTAATGCGTCCTTCTTTTACAAAACAACCGGCAATCATACCAACCTTGGGGACTTTGAAAGTTTCACGAACTTCCGCAGTGCCTACAAATTCCTGCGATATCTCTGGCGCCAGCATGCCCGACAATGCGTCCTTGATTTCTTTCTCGGCTTCGTAAATAATACTGTACTGGCGGATATCGATATCTTCCTGCTTGGCCAACTCTCTGGAACGGGAATCCGGTGTTACGTTGAAGCCGATAATAATCGCATCCGAAGCAGCTGCCAGCAGCACATCTGATTCAATGATTGGTCCCACTCCAGCGTGAATAATATTGGTACGGACTTCATCAGTCGCAATTTTGCCAAGAGTATCAGAAAGAACTTCAACTGAACCATCCACGTCGGCCTTAATAATCAGTTTCAGTTCTTTAATAGTTCCTTCTTTTATTCTGTCAAAGACTCTGTCCAGAGTGACGTGGCCGTGGGTGCGGCGGTTTTCCTGTTCGCGTTTGACCTGGCTCCGTTTGAGAGCAATTTCTTTAGCCTCCTGGTCACTGGCCACGGCATAGAAGCTGTCCCCGGCTTGAGGTACTCCGTTTAGTCCGGTAATTTGCACAGGCATCGATGGGCCGACTTCTTTGAGGAATTCATCCCGGTCATTGATAAGCTGTCTGATTCTTCCTGAATTGGTTCCGGCCACAACCGGTTCTCCGACTCGACAGGTACCGCGCTGAATGAGCACAGTTGCTACCGGTCCGCGACCTTTTTCAAGTTTGGAATCAACTACGACACCCTGGGCTCGAATAGTCGGGTCGGCTTTTAAATCCAGCATTTCGGCCTGTAATAGAATCATTTCCAAAAGTCGATCGATATTCTGGCCGGTTTTGGCCGACACTTCGACCATAATCGTTTTCCCGCCCCATTCCTCGGAGAGAATACTGTGCTCTGACAATCTGGCTTTTGTTTGATCTATGTTGGCAGTCGCTTTATCAATTTTGTTAATGGCAACGATAATTGGAACATTAGCGGCACGGGCATGGTCAATAGCTTCTACAGTCTGCGGCTGGACACCATCGTCGGCGGCCACAACCAGTACCACAATATCGGTAATCTGCGAACCTCTAGCACGCATGGCAGTAAAGGCTTCGTGTCCAGGTGTATCTAAAAATGCAATATGTTTGCCATTGTGGACGATTGAATAAGCCCCGATATGCTGTGTTATCGCTCCGGCTTCTTTACTTACGACGTTAGTTTTTCTGATGAAGTCAAGGAGTGATGTTTTTCCGTGGTCAACGTGTCCCATGACAGTAACAACCGGCGCCCTTGTTACCAGCTCTTCGGCGTGTTCTTCTTCGCGGGCTTCCTCGCCTATTTCGCCCACGGGCTTGGCCTCAAAATTGAATTCGGCGGCAATAGTTTCGATTGAATCCAGGTCCAGACGCTGGTTGATGGTGGCCATCATTCCCAGTTCAAACAGCTTGGCAATCACTTCCGCCGGCTTTTTATCCATAAGAGAGGCCAACTCGGCGACAGTCATATATTCATTTACTTCGATTATGTTTTCCGCGCCGGCGATACCATCGCCGCTTTCGTCTTCCCGGCGATATTTTTTCTTGACACGGCCGGTGCTGATCTTGGCCATGGTCGTCTTGAAGGATTTGGCGACTTCATCGGGGTCAGTCTGTTTTTTCTCCTTCTTTTTGCGACGGTCCTTTTTCTTCGGTTTTTTATTGGCCTCTTTGATGCGACTTTCGGGAGACAAAACGGGCGGCCTGACTTCGACACTCACGACCTCCGGAGTAGCCTGCTCTTCGGCGTGCAGACGTTTCTTGGCGATGCTCTCCGTTACTTGTGCGCGATGCTCCATCTCGCGCTTCGCCTCCTGTTTTTCCTGGGTGAATTTCAGTATAACGGCCTTGACCATTTCCGGGGTGGCAATGGACATGTGAGACCTGGGGTCAAACCCCAAATCGGTCAGGATTTTGAGCATGGCGTGAGAAGAGATTTTTTGCTCTTTCGCCAGGTCATGAACTCTTTTATCGTCAATGATCATTCTATTCTTTTTCTTTAGTGCCTTCTTCTTCTGCAGTAGGAGCTTCGGCTTTGTCGGCCTCATCTTCTTCGGTCGCAGTCTCATCATCTTCTTCGAAAACGTCTTTGACCGTCAGCTTTTCCGATTCATCCTTGGACGCTTTGTCTGTTCCAGCCGCTTTTTCAGCTTCTTTTTTCTTGCGATACTCTTCTTCGAGTTCCACCACGTATGTCTTGGCACGCTCAAGCAGGGTTTCGGCCGTTTTCTGACCGAGCCCCTCTATTTTGGTCAGAGTCTCCACAGAACTTTCGGCCAGTTTCTGAATAGTGCTGATATTGGCTGCATTCAGTCTTTCTTCCAGCTTAACGCCGACACCTTCGAGTTGTCCCACCGGTACCAGAAGTTCGGCCTCTTTATGTTTGGCTTCGTCATATTGAACGTCAGACATGATGTTGACTTTCCAGCCGGTAAGTTTCGAGGCCAGTCGGGCGTTCTGCCCATTGCGGCCTATGGCCAGTGATAGCTTGTCTTCATCGACAACCACGGTCATTTTCTTCTCGGCTTCATCGACATCAATACGCACTACCGTGGCCGGTGCCAAAGCACGAGTCACAAATACTTCCGGGTTGGAAGAGAACGGCACAATGTCTATCCGCTCGTTATTCAGTTCACGAACGATAGATTGTACTCTGACGCCTTTAATACCGACACACGCGCCCACCGGGTCAATGCGCTCATCAGATGAAAACACGGCAACTTTGGTGCGTTCACCGGGTTCGCGGGCGATTGAACGAATTTCAATAACCTTTTCAAAGATTTCCGGCACTTCCAATGCAAATAACGAACGGATAAACTCATTATTAACGCGTGACAGAATGATTTGCGGTCCGCGAGAAGCTTTCTGGACGTCAATAATCAAAGCGCGCAGACGGTCGCCTTGCCGGAATTTTTCTCTCGGGATTTGCTCTTTCAGGGGCAAGAGCGCTTCGCCGCGCCCCAGATTAACGATAACATTCCCTTTGTCAACCTGCTGAACAACGCCTGATGCCAGAGTGCCGACTTTATCGATATACTCTTCATAGATTCGATCGCGCTCTTTTTCGCGGACTTTCTGTATCAAAATCTGCTTGGCCGAAGCTATGGCATTGCGGCCGAATTCCCCCTCGTAATCGATATAGATGTCCACTTCATCACCCAGTTCCGCCGCACCATCTATTTCTTTGGCTTCATTTACCGAAATTTCCACAAGAGGTTCGTTAACCGTGTCGACAACTCTCTTGGTAGCCATCATCAAAAGTTCGTTGTTCTTGCGATCGAACTTGAAATGGATATTATCAGTGAAGGGATATTTCTTTTTGGCGGCCGCTAAAAGCGACGCTTCAAGAGTCTCCACCACTGCATCAAAATCTATGTTCTTTTCACGGGCGATCATCGTCATCGCCTCAACCATGTCAAATGCCATTCCTTTTTATCTCCTAATAAACTATTTTGGCTCTCTCGATATTGGCCAGCGATTCGGAGAAAGTGCCGTTCTCCGTTTCAAAAACAATTTCATTTTCTCCGGCTGACATTATCTTTGCTTTCATTGAAGGTTTCTTTGCCTCGGCAAACTGGATATTGACCAACTCGCCGATGCGGTACTTAAAATCGATTGCTCTCTGGAGTGGGCGATCCAGACCGGGAGAAGAGACTTCTAATGTATAACCGCTTTGAAATAAATCGGTTCCATCAAGAACAGTTCCGATTGCTAATGACAAGTTGCGGCAGCGCCCATGATTGACGCCGCCATCGCAATAGACAAAAACTCGCACAGTTGCGCCTTTGCGGTACTGCGCAATGACCAAATCGGCGACTTCGCAGCCTTCATCTTGGAGCGGCTTTTCTATTAGCTTCAGTACTTCCTCTTTCAAGTTTTCATTGTTCGAAGCCATTTTGCACCCTTAATAAACAAAAAGTGGGCCGAAACCCACCTCAACCATACATTATAGCAGCCAAGTCCTTGCGAAGCAACAAAATTATTAGCTAATTAAGTTTTTCGGCAAGCCCTTGTACAGCTTTGACGGCGTCACCAATCTCAATCAGTTCGTGTTTTTCAGCGCTTCTGGCTTTTAGTTCTATCTTATTATCTTTTAACGACTTATCTCCAATCGTTATTCTAATGGGTAAACCGATTAGGTCGGCATCGTTGAATTTCACCCCCGGACGTTCATCCCGGTCGTCATAAAGTACATCGATGCCGGATGCTGTCAGTTCCTTGTATATCCGGTCAGCGGCTTTGACCTGTTCCGGGCTGTCCATTTTGAGCGGAATCAATTCAACCAAATAGGGGGCGATGTTTTTCGGCCAAATTATACCTTTTTCATCGAAGTACTTTTCAAGTGCCGCTTGAGGTGTCCGGGTTATGCCGATGCCGTAAGAACCCATAATCATAGGATGCTCTTTCCCTTCGGCGTCCAGAAATTTGGCGCCAAGAGTTTCGGAATATTTTGTACCAAGCATAAAAGTGTTGCCGACTTCAATTCCCTTCTTGGAAACCAAACTTCCTTCGCATTTGGGGCATCTATCTCCGGCTCTGCCTAATGTCAGATCGACGATTCTGGTAGCTTTAAAGTCCCGGTTGATATTGACATTGATGATATGCTTTTCATTTTGATTGGCGCCGACAACAAAATTTTTGAACGACGCCACCAACGGGTCAACATAAAGCGGGACATTGTCCAATCCAATTGGACCGGCAAAACCGACCGGCGCCTTTGATATCTGTTCGACTTCAGCGGCGGTGGCCATGCGAAGTTCTATCGCTTTCGTAGCGTTTTTTAATTTAACTTGATTTAAATCACGGTCACCGCGAATGAGCGCCGCCACTGGTTTGTCATCCACAATATACAAAAGAGTTTTAACAAGTTGATAGGGCTTGACTTCCAAGAACGCCGAAACTTCTTCGATAGTAGCGGCTCCCGGAGTATCGACGATTTCTTTCTTTTTTTCTTCGGAGTCAGTTTTGATTTGCAGAGCATCTCTGAATTCTGCTTTTTCATCATTTGCGGCATAATCGCACTTTTCGCAAAAAATGATGGTTGCCTCTCCGGCTTGGGTGTCTACTATAAGCATAAACTCATGAGCGGCCTTACCGCCCATGGTTCCGGTATCTGACTCGACTTTAACCACGTCTAGGCCCGCCCGTTTGAAAACGGCAAAATAAGCATCGACCATTTTTTGATATGAACTAACGAAAGATTCTTCAGTGGCATCAAAAGTGTAGGCATCTTTCATTATGAATTCGCGACCGCGCATCAGCCCAAACCGCGGGCGGATTTCATCACGAAACTTCACTTGAATCTGGTACAGGTTAAGCGGCAGCTGACGGTAACTTTTCACTTCACCTGCCAGGAGATTGGCAAACGTTTCTTCATGAGTGCCGCAAAGAACCATCAAGTGGTCGTGCCTGTCCTTTAGGCGCATCTGTTCTTTGCCGACGGTGTAGAATCGACCGGACTTTTGCCAGATTTCGGCGGGGCAAAGTACCGACATGGTGGTTTCGAGGGCGCCGGCTTGGTTCATTTCATCGCGAACGATATTGGAGAATTTCTCGATTACTCGCTGCATCAGAGGCAGATATAAATAGATGCCTGCGGCGAGTTTGCGAATATAGCCCCCTCGCAAAAGCAACTGATGAGATATCAGTTCAGCTTCGGCCTGTTTCTCGCGAAGAGTCGGTATATATGTTTTAGTCCAGCGCATTTTAGTCGGCTAAGTTATGGGATTTTTTGGAGTTAATCAAATATAATTGATTTAGTTCCCAAAGTTGCCCTTCGACAGGCTCAAGGTGACTTTGGTGTGAGCAAAAAAGTGAATTCAAGAAGCTGACATATTTGTTGCCACTTTCTCCGTGTTTGCGTTATATAAGCGTAAGTCAATTTCTCTGCAGAGCAGTCAATGCGACCGTCAGGGAAATCAGGCTATGCCTGCGCCAGGCCCCCGTGGTGTAAAGGATAACGCGTCGGCCTCCGGAGCCGAAAATTCAGGTTCGATTCCTGACGGGGGTACTTTTTTCGGGTACTTTCCGGAATTCAATGGAAACTTTCTCAATCGACCCCTGTAAAACTAAATAGTCATCACAAGGAGAAAACGTGATTGAGCAGGGCAGGTCCTTTCTAGTACATCTCTTCGCAACTTTATTCGCATTGTCTGTAATCAATTTTGGCTGCGGCCGGCAGAAAGCCGAACTGGTGGCCGACTCCGGATCTGTCGTCTATACGGATTCCACCGCTGAATTTCCTCGAATAATATTCGCCGATGGCCAGGTTTCGAAAAACGACCGTTGTATGGTCCGGATGTCTAAACTTAATCGGAAAATGCCTCCCATGTACGTTAACGGCAAGCCGGTCGGGTTTTGCTGAACCCCTTGTTTAAAGGTCTTCGTGCAAGACCCGGTGCCCCATGTTCAAAAGCATGCGTTAAGTTTTGATTGTGTTGTGAATAAAAATAAGACTGCTTCCATCGACCTGGTTCACATGCGTCAAATCAATTGGGAGACTTTCTTTTTCAGCGATTCGAATGCAATGCAAAAGTTCGATAATGACCCACTTCGTTTCTGCGAAGCACTAACTGATCCAATAACAAGGCAAAGATTTCGCCCCGGTAATGATTCACCACGAAGTGAATATGACGGAAAACATTTTTACTTTTGGTCGGATTCATCAAAGCAGAAGTTCGACATGATGCCCGCCATGTACAGCGCTCCAAATCTGACTATGGAGCAGCAAAATCAGAAAAACGACAGTTTATGACATGCTTTAAATGAGCTTGACTGGGAAATCATATCCCATCTAAATTAGACTTTAAGACGCAGTTCTAGTTTCAAGTGTAAACCGTTCTTATGGAAGGAGGTGATTGAATGCGTAAGATTTTAATTGCAGCTCTAGTTGTCTTTATGCTGGCGATGGCAATCGGTCTTTTTACAGCAGACAATGCCCAAGCCGCTAAATGCTGGTATCAATGTGCCGGTAACGGGGAGTATCTATACTGATGTCGCAGCGGCCCGGTAGTGAATTGCAAAATCGTGTTTAGCGCTCCCATAAGCTGCCCATAGGGGAACTTCGATTAGGAGGCATTGAAAATCTGACCAATAGCTTTCAGGGAAGGAGGTGATTGAATGCGCAAGATTTTGATTGCTGCTTTAACCGTGTTTGCGTTGGCCTTTGCCGTGGGCATGATTACCACGACGCCCGCGCAGGCCTTGACCACATGCTGGTACACTTGCGATTGTAATGGAACCCCGCTGCGTTGTTGCAAATCTGGTGGCGTTACCACGTGCAAGGTTGCAAAAGATTCGCCGCTGCAGTGCACGCAGGGTGCTAACTGCTAAGTTCATTTTTTTGAAAATAATCGGAAGTCCTGCATTAGGTAGGACTTCCGGTTTAGGTTTTTGAAAAAGATCGAATCAAACATGAAATACTCAAATTCTGTAGTTAAGTTGTTGGTCGCAGCTCTGGTGATTTTTATTGCTGCCGCCGGGGGTATGTATTTGGGCGGTAAATTGGGAATTAAATCCGGAAACGCCTCGGCGCAACAGGAAGATGTTTTTACAAACCTGACTCTCGGCCCCGGCGTTGAGTTTCCCGAAATTGAACTGATTGATAGTAAGTATTTGCCGGTGATGAGCAAGGTCCTTTTGAACGAAAATGGAACGGTGGTTCTGTTCATAGATGATGATTGCCCCCCTTGCGGAGAAATTGCTGCGGATTGGCAAAAGAGAATTGACGAAGGTGCAATTGCATCAAAGCAAGTGGTCGGGATTTGTTTTGCCAACGCCGCCCAAATCCATAGTATTCACGATAAGTACCAGGTCGACTTCCCGATTTACGCCGATGAGCGGTACGTTTTCCTAGATTATTATGGTGTCGACGCCTTCCCCCTTATTCTGGTAGTCAATGGCTCCGGCGTCATCACTTATGTCGAATCCGATTCCAACAAGAAGTTGGGAAAAGAAGAATTGAATCGTCTCTTAAAAAGCTAAACCAAGCCTTCTTCTCTTATTTTCGAGACATAAGCCAGAGCTGTGCACAAGATTCCATCTTAATTCCTCTGTTACCCAGTTTTTCATTGACCAATTTTGCTTTTGTTGTTTATTTGTATCTGTAGGTGTTCAAACGCTCCAGAAACCTGCAATGGAAATTAGTATAGAAGGAAATCAGCATGAGCCTACTGCAAAAAAGTGACCTCTATAGCCCTTTCAAACCGAATCAAGTATTGCTCTTCGTAATGGCCTGCCTCCTGTTTTCTGGAGTCTTAGCTTACGCGAGGTCTTCTCCAAATCAAATTGTTTCAAATGTCGAGCCATTCACAATCGAAAGCTCTAATTCAATTCCAGGAGTACTGTCTGTCAGTTTAGACAACGAGGTTTATCAACTTTTAAAAGATGGGGCTCGCTCTCAAGTAATAGTGCTGCCTATTTCAAATTCCGAAGAATTGTCCTTGGAATTAGAGCGATTTGAAGTAGTTGCTCCCGGTGCCAGATTTCTAATTGGTTCGACTGCCGGAAGCATCACCACACCGAAGCCGGAAGTCATTCTTTACCGGGGTAAAGTTGCGGGAGACTACAATTCTCATGCCTATCTTTCTTTCACTTCCAGAGGTCATTCATCTGGCTATGTTACCGTGAATGATGAAACCTATTATATCGCGCGACAGCCGGGACAGGAATTTTCGACAATTACGAAAACCGAGGGCGACGCCGAATTATCTCCGTTCGTTGATTTTTGTGGTGTGGGTGATGGCATTTCGACGGAACTTAAAAGCACTCGGGAGTCTCGCGGCCCGGCCGACAGTCCGGCGGGACCTCGCGTGGCCATAATCGCTCTCGATGCCGACCAAAAGTATTATAACATCTTTGGAGACATAGGTGAAGCCGAGAATTATCTACTCCAGCTCCTGGGAGCGGTCAGTGACATTTACTTGCGTGATGTGAATATGAAGCTGATGACCACATTTGTCCGCATTTGGTCAGCCGGCGGCGAACCGTTTGACCAAAATAGCCTGGGAAGTTTTCGGGACTATTGGAACAATAACGAAGATACTTCCGGTCTTGATATAGTGCATCTGATAACCGGTCGCCGCGATTTGAGTTTCGGCGGCATCGCTTATGTCCACGCTTTCTGTTCCGATATCCGCTATAGTATCAGCGGTTTTATGAACGGCAGCTTTCCCGTACCATTCGGCGCCGCCAGCATCAGCAACTGGGACGTTATAGTTATGGCTCATGAACTGGGTCACAACTTTGGCACTTATCACACTCATGATATTTCACAGTACGACCCGCTCATAGACAGCTGTGCCTTCGACTTTCCTTCTCTCGGAACCATTATGAGCTATTGTCATATTCATCCGGGATACACCTCCAATATCGAGGTCAGGTTCCCCGTGCGCGTTCAGCAGATTATTGAAACTGCGGTGGTCTTCGGCAGCGATTGCTTCTGGTTTGACTGCAATGACAACGGCATTGATGACGCCATAGATATTGCCGGCCCGACCAGTGACGACGTCAATCTGAATAACATCCCCGATGAATGCGAAGACTGCAACGGCAACAGTATATTGGATAATATTGACATTCTGGGCGCTTCCGATGACGAGAATGGGAACGGTATTCCCGATGAGTGCGAAGCCGACTGCGACGGCAACGGCACTCCCGATGAATACGAAGCCTATTTCCTCAATGACGTAGACGATGACGGTATTCTCGATGTTTGTGAGCCGGACTGCAATGGTAATGACACGGCTGACTTTCTGGATATAGCGTTGGGGACCCTCACCGATTACGATCGCAACAACATTCCCGATGTTTGTCAGGACTGCAATAGCAATTCCATTTCTGACTGGATCGACCTTGAACGAGAGTATAATCTCTATGTGGCCGACAGAAACGGCGGCATCCGCGAATACCACGCCAAAAGCGGTGTGCCGATTCAAACATTTGAGTCGTCAATTGCTTTTCATGATGTCGCCATTGGAGCTGACCGCAGTCTCTACGCCATTGCCAACGAATCCGACGTGGTCAAAATTAATCCCAACACCGGTGCATCTTCAATATTCTGGCCTGCTCCGGCTGTGGGTTCGCGGGCGCTTACATTTGGCCCTGACGGTAACCTCTATGTCGTCAACTTCAATCAGGACTTAGTTCGTAAAATCAACGGCACCACCGGCGCTGATATGGGCGTATTCGTTACGGCCGGATTGGGTGGGTTGGATGGACCATCGGCATTGAAATTTGGTTCTAACGGGAATCTGTTCGTGGCCAGCGAGCTGACTAATTCGGTTATAGAATACTCCGGAGTCAATGGAGCTTTGGTTGGAGTATTTGTCACATCGGATGACGGTGGGCTTAATACTCCGCGGGGACTGACATTCAACAGTGATGGCAATTTACTCGTAACCAGTTTTATGACTTCACAAGTGTTGGAATACGATGGCATAAACGGAGCATTTATCGGACAGTTCAACGATGAAAATGCGCCCGAAAACCCCTGGGGCATAACCGTTGGTCCCAATGGACATGTTTACACAGTGCGAACTCAAGACCAGTTGTACCAAGTATTCGAAAATTTTTCCGATGTCGGGCGGTATTACCGCTCTTTTATCCGCCGTGATTACGGCCTGGTCTCCCCCGCCGGTTTAGCCTTTATGCCTATTTCTCAATTTGACTGCAATGCTAACTATATTTTAGATGGATGTGAGGGGCCATCTTCTCCGTGTTGTTGCATCGGTATTCGCGGAGACGCCAACGGCGATGGCATCAATGCCAATATTCTTGATTTGAGTTTTGTCGTGAATTTCATTTTCCGCGGCAGCGCCAATCCCGGGCCGTGTCAAGCCGAAAGCGATGTCAACGGTGATGGCAGTCTGACGCCGAATATTCTCGACTTGAATTATCTCGTCAATCGCATCTTCCGCGGCGGCCCGCTTCCGGGTGTGTGCGCGAAGTAAGAACCCCCCCCCTGCCTCAAAGAACCTAACCCCCCGGCCCCCTTTCCACCACGGCGGACTTGCAGCCCTAAAGAGGAAGGGGTGGAAGAAGTCATTGCGAGTCCCGATTCTTATCGGGACGTGGCAATCTCACTTTGACGGGAACCCACCTAAAAGGTGGGCCACCCCACCCTCATTTTTCGCCAGAAAACGCAGGAAATTGGGTTCGTTTTGTAATATTTAACATCTTTATTTTTTGGCATTCCGCGGTCAAGTATTTGTGCGACTTCGATTCTTCGGTTTTGGGGCCGGTTCCGCCTCGGCGGACAAGTCCGCCACGGCGGACAGGGGATTTTTGGGCGTTTTCTTGGTTGGTCCGCCATAGGCGGATTTTTCACTGATTGACATGGATTCACCCTTTCGGCTTGCTCTCTAGACAAGCCTTTTATTTATTGGGGCGGAGACGTTTTTTGGGGGGAAGTTGTGGGGACAATGCAGGTGGCGGTTTATTGAAGGAACCCACAGCCCGCCACAGGCGGGTGGGCGACCCGGCCTTAATTGGATATCTCGCATAAGCGTGAGTGCGACATTCGCTTTTGGCACTTGCCAATTTCCATTTAAAGTGTTACATTAACTTAAACCCAAAAGAAAACTGTGTCATACGCCCATATTTGCAACAGTCACTTTCAACTTTTATGTAAACTAAGTTAATTGAATAAATGCATGTCGGCAGATAATGCCAGTTCGTCAATTAAAAAAATCGCATGGGGAGGTTGAGATGCCAGGTATATCAATGCACAAATTTTCATTATCACTATTCATCTTCATAATTCCAATTACTTGTGTTTTACCTTTAGACGCTGTTGGTGATGTTTATAAAGAAAATGCACAGATACAGACGCTTCCCTTAACGGATGGAGCACAGTCACAGAGAATTTTGAACAATGTTTCCAAGATTAACAATGAGCTATCAGACATTATCGACTGCTATTGGCAAATTGCCGTAGATCTTGGCATTGATACCGTCACGGGGATTGGACAAGCGCATGGGCTGACGTCCGACGCGATTAACTTTATAGACTCAATTTTTGGGGACGTCCAGAATACAGTTGATGGCATTAGCTACACCGTAGGTCCTATCAATGTAGACTTTGGAATTTCCGGTTGGTTAGGTGATGATGAAGAATTAATATCTTTTGGTCCATGGACCGTAACCGCCGGAGGAATTCCATTTTTTGCAGATATTACTGACAACTTGGAACATGGAATCAGTGAATGGGCAACAGTTGCATGTGAAGTCAGAAATGCGATCACCAATAATTGCGAACAAAGAAACCCAGTCGCTAATTTCCCAAATGCAGATTATGGCTGCTGGAGAGAATGCCGAATGCCATATCAGCTCACCAGAATATGGGTAAATTTGGTGGCTCTGGCGAGATTAGTAGAACAAACAACTGATGCTGCCGCCAAGCAGGAAATTGTCGCGGTGGGCGGCGGAAACTTGTCGCTGTTAATGGAGCCAATCAGCGTAGTAGTTGGTTTTACACGGTTGGTTGCGGACAACATTAAGTCTTGTGACGACGAGATTCAAAGTGCGGAAATTGCAGCTTCATATATTAGATTAGCAGCCTTAAGAGGAGATCATATTTACTCTGACAGCGTTTTCAATGAATACATGAAATTTGATCTGCGCACAAAAATTGCAATAAATCTATCCGGTCATGGCAGCCATCCACATCCGATTGCCATTTTTCAGTTGCCATCTCAATTTGGCGGGTACTTGGAGCTGGCCCGCGAGATTGTTGCGGAAACGATCAACGATATGAAAACGGCAGGTGAAAGCGTCGGTAATGCGGAACATAAGCTGGCCGAAGGTGATGCTGAATACTTTGCGGGGGAATTTAAGAGAGCTTACGAAAAATTCGGAGCCGCATATAGAGCCGCCACTAAAATTGGAGGCGGCGATAACGACGACGACGATTGAAGATTAAGTCGTTTATTGAAATATAAAAATGGAAATTAAGTTTTCAAATTACGCAAAGAACTACCTTTTTATTGCGACTTTACTGTACATGTCAGTAAACCTTTCTATTGCTGTTCATGGGGGATCTGAAGCGCCTGCCAAAAAGGACTTAGCTGAAGCAATGCTCGATTTATCAGAGTGGGAGGATGAATCAGACTGCGGCCGATGCGATGACAAAGATGACTATGAAGTTCTGGAAGATTGTTCTTTTGTCGGAGATGTTTGCCTCGAAAAGAGAACTGTATCAGCTAAAGTGGATTGCACTCAGGGAAATATCGATGGTCAAGGAGCGTGACTGGACGTAGCTGACCTGACCACACTGGCGTCTTTTCTATTTGGAGACGGGGCAGCTCTTCCCTGTGAGCAATCGGCCAACGTATTTCATGGGAATGAAAGTTTAGGCGTTGACGTATTCGATCTCTGCTATCTCGTTGTTCAGCTTTTTCATACGTTTGATTTCGAAGCAGGACATGTCAATCAGACCGTCACGGCTGGGCCGTGAGTTGCTTTATATTTAAGCACAAATCTATAATTATTCCTCGTATTTGATCAAACCCCGGTCACCCCCGCCGGATCACCTATCCTGCCGTAAAGCGGGGCTGCGGAATCCATTAAATCGACAACAGCCACCAACAAATTCCCCACAAAATCCACCCAAAATACGTCTTCCCTGCTTCGGTTTTGGGGCCGGTTCCGCCACGGCGGACAGGGGGTTTTTGGGCGTTTTCTTGGTTGGCTTCTAATTGTTTTTCACTGATTGACATAGATTTACCCTTTTATTTATTGGGGCGGAAACGTATTTTGGGGGGAAGTTGTGGGGAAATTGTAGTTGGGTGCTCGATTAACTGATACCACAGCAAGCTGTGGGCGACCCGGCCGTGTGCGAAGTAGTTTAATCCTTTACGGGCAGGCGGCGCAAGGGGGTGGGCCATCTCGAAATATTCTGTTCACTAAATAGTTCAGATCGACTGTGTTCACTCCGGGCTGACAGTTCACATTGCCAGCTTGCATGGGCGCCGGAGTCGGACCACCTCTAAAGATATAATCAATGATCCAATTGAGGTCGAGGATATTGCCGGAATTACCGTCGTGATTTAAGTCGCCGCAGGTGTAATTCTCAAAGTGGTAAATGTAAAACCCCATCGAGTCGCCATCACCGCACTCGCTGACCGAATTAAAGATCCAGTACAACCCTGTATCCGCAGTCTCGCCGTAATATTTGAACTGGCCGGTCGAATCGTTTATTGAGGCCCAAGCTGGCACAGGGTCCAGCGGCCCGGTGTACCACGAGAATTCGTGATTATTGACAGGATCAGGATCTGTTACTTGAAGTTGAACTGACAATGTCTCTGCCGAGACTGCCACAAATCGGAATCTTTGTGAACCGAGGTACTCCGGATAATTATCTGGCGGGCCGCCGTTGATTTGTACTTCGACTTCACAGGAAATACCGCAATTGAACTCTGTGCCGTTACCGCAAATATCGTCGCAAGCTCTAACTTCAATAAGAAATGTGTCATTAACGTTTCCTGGACCAAGCGTAAATGACCAAAGTCCATTTTGTGGGTTTATAGAACCGGGTCCGCCCGCCAATTGAAATAAAACGGGACCTCCGCATAAGCTACTGCCATTGAAATCGTATTGCACATGTCCGCAGTAAGAATAGTTCAAGGAGAGTGGACAATTTGTAATGGACGGTCCGCAATTTGGTAATAACCAGACATAGTAACAACTTGAACCTGACCAATCGGGTTGAGTTGGTCTGGCAAACTGCCAGTCACCGTAAGTAGTCGAACTAGTGGAATCAATGCAAAGGGAATCATCTGCCATTTGATTAGGTAGGGTAAATGTCAATTTGAAGTAAGGGATTGTATCCGCGCTTATGGGAATCCCAAAAGACGGGAACGGATTTGAGCCCTGGATAATTAACTTTAGATCTGATGGCGGTCCTTCGAAAACTACTGTCAATGGTGGAAAATTTGTTTCAATTCCATTTAAGAAAATGACATTTGGCTGAACGATACTTCCACCAAATCTTGAACTTAGCCCTAATACTATTCGAAAACTGGATTGAACGCTGTCACTATTGCAAATTGAAATATACACATTAAATGGTGAACCGGCGCTGGCACCACCGCAAACTGTTACCCCATCAGTTGAATCAAGAATTACGAAAGGCTGGGCGGCGGCGGATGAACAAATGATGGCGCTTGAGAAAAGAATCAGCCAGACTTTTTTCACGATGTACCTCCGGCGGTAAAGCGAGCGTTGTATATTCCAAAATAGGAAATTGGAATGAGGTGTCAATGATTATTACTAACCTCTCCCCTGCCCCTCTAATGAAGTGAGAGGGGATGAAAATGGATTTCCTATTGCGCTGGTATGATAGGATTGAGATTGCCGCGGGCCGACAAGTCGGCCCTCTCAATGACGCAATGAAAGAAATAGTCAGGACCACAAGGGTCCTGACCTACTGGGAGACGATTTTGTCAATCATTGCTTGGTCGTTGGGGAGGATTTCGGCGGTGACGAGGCGCGGGACTAAAATGCGCCAGCGTTCATCGGCCTTAAAGCATTGCTTGAAGAGGGGGAGCGATTTGTCCAACTCCTTATTGGTGGCCAGTGTGACGGCGTGCCAGAAGACAATCTCCATGTTTCCGGGAGCGAGTTGGGCGGCAAGGGCATACTCCAACCCAGCTTCGTCAATCTTCCCTTCGGCAATAAAATCGTCCCCTTTGTTCATGTGATTGTAGGCGCTGTTGATGTTCAAGAGACGGCGGAGTTCAAGTAATGGTTGAGGGTTGTCATCGACGCGCAAATCGACAATTTCATCGCGCCAGCTCTGCCCGACCGGATTGCCGGTCACGACTTTAATGGCGGCGCTTTGCATGCCGCGGATGTCGCCCTTCTCGGCCTGGGCGGCTTCGAGGGCGATCATCAGGCGTTCGGCAAGGTCGCCTTTGGCATTCTCAAACGCTTTAGCCATGGCGGCGGGGACGGTGGATTTTTCCATTAGATTGGCCTGTACTGAATAGTGATGGCCGATGTGGTGGCCGGCTTCGGCGATGCATTTGGAGCCGGTGTGTGCGGTGGCGTAGCCACTTTTATCAATCATGGCGACTTGGCGGACGGCGTTGTTGGGGTCGGATGCGAGCAAACCTTCAAGCGCTTGCTTTGCGGTCTTACCCTTTTTCATCATTTCGATACCGAGGGGGCCGTAAGCGAAATCTACCAGCGATTGTGTGGCGACAGCGCCGATTTTCGGTTCGGCCCAGATGACATCGGCGACTCTGAACCAATGCGACTGGACGGCGGCGCCGAATTGGCCGGTGGCGCTGTCATAGGCGACGATGGAAAAGGTGGAGACGGGGATTAAAGGGGAATTTGGTTTGGACATGGCGGTGATGATCAGAAATGAAATGGCGACAAAGGTAAGTGATTTTAGCATTTGGGGACCTCCTTCGAGAACCTAACCCCCCGGCCCCCTTTCCACCACGGCGGACTTGCAGCCCTAAAGAGGAAGGGGGTGACGAGGCGTTCGGCAAATCAATACATACGGGTTTGGTTTTTGACTAAAGTAAATAGAAGCGTCGCACTTCGACAAGCTCTGTGTGACGCTTCGTTTGGTTTAGGGCAATTGAGTACTGTGGTGTCAGGTGTCCTCACCTGACACTTGCATAGGCATTGTGGGGCTGTCGGGTGGGGACACCCGACAGCACATTGACTTTTTTTGTCATACAAAGTCACCCTTCGACAGGCTCAGGATGACTATGCTATTGTCGAATCGTCGAAACCACAGGGGTTTCGACCTACTCGGGCTGAACATGTTCAGCCCCTACATTCGCTGTCGGGTGGGGACACTCGACAGCACAGTTGAAATCATGTTTCCCTTCAAATAAACATCTTAACTGCAAGGCAGACAATCATAATGGCGGCGGCGAAGATACCCGCCGGGCGGCCGTTGCCGACCAATAATGCAAAGACGATGAATAATAAGCCGACTCCCATTCTGGCTCCCCAGCGATGCAAGCCTAACAGCTGGTACGCGTCCGCTAACAGAAGAAAGCCGCTTAAGCCCAGTGACAAATAGATCAACCAATAAGGTTGCTTCTTAGGTGGTGGAGGTATGCCGTTAGTCACGGTCGAATCCTTTTAGAAAGTTTTCGATGCCGCGGGTGATGGCGTCGGCAATTTTGCGTCTAAATGCGTCCGTTTTAAGCATGGCTTCTTGTTCGGGAATAATCATGAAGGCGCATTCCACCAATACTGCCGGATATTGCGTTGGCCGATTGACGGCGAGGTTGCCGTGATAAAAGCCGTGGTCGGGTAAACCAGTTGCTTTTAACATTTCTTTGTGAATGGCGCGTCCCAAGTCGATGGAATGCGGGTGATAATAATAAGTAGAAGTGCCGTTGTTTTTGTAGGGGTTGACGCCATCGGGGAGAGCGTTGTTATGGACGGACACGAATATATCAGCGTTGTTCAATTTGGCAATGATGGGTCGGTCGTATAGCGGCACATTGCTCTGGTCCATGCGAGTCATTATAACTTTGGCGCCGCGAGATTCAAGTTTTTGTTTTAGGACTAAAGCTATGCCCAAATTGGCTTCGGCTTCGGTGTAACCGGTGGGGCCGATAGCACCCGGGTCAGCCGAGTGTCCCGGGTCAACGACAATCACCTTACCTTTGATGCTACGTAATTTGTCGGGTGGTTTAATCAGCTCCAGAAAAAAGGTGTTACCTTTGTAATAGGTGTCAAAGCCCCAGATGCGACCATTGAGTTTTACTTTTACTTCGTATAGGCCTTCTTCAGGCTGGGACCAGGTAATCAAATCAACCAGGGTGTCATCGGTATCATAGCGAATCCAGTCAGTATCCGTAATTACACCGAATAATTGTAAGCGCAAAGTGTTTTTGTCTTCTTCAATCACACGGAAGGGATGTTTACCGGCCAGAGGGAACTCGAGAACGAAATTGCGCCCGTTTGATCTGGTTCTAATAGTTTTTAAGTAAGATACCGGCGGACGAATGCCTGGATTTAATCTCTCGATGGAACTATCATGAACCCAGCCAAACTGTGTTTTTGACAGTTGAATTTTGTACCAGTCCTCTTCGGCACCGACCACCAATGCTTCGATATCTTTGGGTTGGAAAATTGATTGGTAGCCTTTCATGGGGCCGTGGCGCAGGGTTATGATGGAATCAGCGAATCTGACTGTGAATGGAAAATCAGGGCTGTTTAAGGTGACTCGGTAAGAGCTATTGGATGTTATGGAAGGAATTTTTTTAAGCCTTAGATATTTTGACAACCTTGAAGCAACCGAATCAAATGGATAAAAATATAATCGTGCCAGAATAGCGACCGGATGAGGAGCGGCTAAATGATAGATAATTTGGGCAGTGCCGATTTTTGCATTTTGCGGCACTCTCCAGAATCCGGAGTAAATTCCCTGAACCAGTAAAGATTCAGGGACGGCGCCGACCCCGAATACAGCTTCACCCCAGTAAGTTTGATTCTGCGGCCTCGCCTCGCTCATCGGCACCGAATCAACCACTCCTGGAATCGAGAACCAGGCGCGGTGAGCCGGTGTGCCGAGAAACGAGATAAACAACTCATCTCTGGCGGCGAGGACTAAATCGCCTTTGGGGGGATTGTATTCCTTGGAGATCACCATCGTGTCCAGTGGGATATTTTTGATAGGCGGTGGTATATAGACTCTGACTTCGCTGGTAGTCGATAATAGTTCAAGGCTGGTTTGTTTTTTCTTGGGAGTCAACAGAGCCTCAAGTTTAAAAGTAAAACTGTCCGGGAGAATGGGGACATAGGCTAGAAACTGATTTTCGGAATGAAGTTTGACAGGAAATCCATTAATGGTCAAACTGGCGTTCCAATCCAGGCCGACATTTTCAAGGTGGCCATGAATAAACATGGAATCAGTAGCTGTGACTGTTTGCAGAGGCTTGGGATAGATGACCTTGATTTGCGGCTGCAGATGCTGCTGCAAAGCATCATCTCCAATAGAAACTTGGACAGATGAGAGTTGCAGTACAGTAAATACGATGAAAGAAAAAGTGCTTGGGGCACTATTTTTGGATGTATTTTTCGATGACATCCCGTTTCAGTTTGGGGCCGCCGATAATTTCGGCGTCAACCTCAATCGACTCCTTGTCGTAATGAATTCCTTCGGCAATGTCACTCTCCAGAAGCTGCGGACCGTCGAGGTCAAAATAATCCGCCAATGATGACATGTAAACAGATTGTGAGATGCCCACGGATGATTCTACCATGCAGCCCAGCATGACTTTCTTTTTCTCTTTGCGGGCGGCGTTGGCAATTTTTATACCTTCGAGAATGCCGCCGCATTTTTCCATTTTGATATTGACGCCGTCGATGAATTCGGAAATCTCCTGATAGTCTTTCAAAATGTGAACACCTTCATCGGCAAACAATTCAACTTTTTCGTTTTTCCCTTTGAGATGCTTCCATTCTTTGATTTCCTTGAAATCGGTCGGCTGTTCGATCACTCGCACACCTTTGCGCGACAGATGCACAATCATTTCTTCGGCTTTAGCCGGAAGCCAACCGCCGTTGGCATCGACTCGGATTTCTTTGCCGGTGATTTGGCTTAGTCCATCGAGCAGGGTGATGTCATCATCGTTCCCCATTTTGATCTTTATAATTGAACAGTCGCAGTTCTTAATGGCTTGGAGCATTTCTTCGGGTTTGGCAATGGCGATAGTAAAAGAGCTTTTGATTCCGGCAGGTGTGGCCAACTGCAGGATTTCCCACGGATAGCGCTTGGATTCGCCGGATAAATAATGCAAAAGCATGGCGGTTATAGCCGACCGCGCCGGTGCATTTAATTTCCAACTCTGCACTTCGTCCAATGTTGCCAAATTGATTCGTTTTTTGGTGGAGAGTTTTTTGAAACCTTTTTTTAAGTCGGCCTCTATCTCCTCAACCGGCGGACCGGTATGAACGGAACCGGAGGCTTCGCCGTTATAGCGATTATTCATTACGGAGAGGATGTTGGTTTTGACAGTGGCCGAACCTCTGGCCACAGTGAACGGCTTTTTAAGCGGGATGGAAATCTTGACGGTATCGAGGTGCATTAAATGAGTCTCCTGGCTGTGGCATAGTTTAAGTCAAGGTCAGCTCGGTAAGCATCTCCCCCTTTTTCAATTGATTGGATTCTTATGCCGTTGGAACCGAGTGAGCAATGAATCAATTGGCTTCTACTGATGGCGATTCCCACATGTCGCTTGAAGAACACCAAGTCTCCTATCATTATACTACTCCGGTCAACTTCCTGGCCGGCATTTATTTGATCTTTAGTGTCACGAGGCAAATAAACATTAAACTGTGCAAAAACTTGCCGTACGAATCCTGAACAGTCAAACCCTGCCGGTGTAACGCCGCCCCACAAATACGGGACACCCAGCCATTTGGCAGCTTCGTTAACCAGTTTTCGGCCGGTTACAGCTGCTCTTCTATTTATCGGCTTGAGATATTGAGGCTTGAGATGGGCGGTTTTCCTCGTTGGCAGCTTAATGGAAATCGTCCCGTGCTTTGATTTGGTCCCTTTTATTTTGGTGCCGTAGCAGAGAAAGTGGGGTGGTATGGATTGCGACTTGTTGTCCGACAGAGTTGATCGTGCAGACGTTATAATGAAATTGCAGGACTTTTCAAAATTGGTATAATCCAGTTCTGAACAATCAGTGAGAAACCTCTTATCGGCCCAACCGGTGTAGCCGTCCACTTGTCCAACCTTCAGGTAACTCTTTCGTTTTTCATGAATTTTTAGCGGCTCATTGAAAAGCAGCTGACTGGCACGTTCACTGTTGTAGCGAGGCTCCATCCATAGATCCAGCAAATTGGTCGAAACTTTGGCAAAGTCCATGGGATTAGAGTATCCTTTTATCTGATTTTAATCAACAAAAACGGACAGGCGCATTTTCCGATCTAAAGTGTTGAAAATTGTAATAGCTAATGCGGGTCGATTTTGTACATTATCCGCAATGAAATCGGCGGGATACTTCGGAATCGCAAGAGCCGAAACCGGCGGTGTCATAGAAAGAAAGAAAAACCAGGAGGCGCGGTTTTAGCGTCCTCCACACTCAATGAAAGGAGTCAATGATGTCGAAGTATTTGAAAACGGCCAGCGCCTTGGCCATAGCGGCGGCGATCTTCGCTTTGGTAGCCTTTGCTCAGGATCCCGTCAAAGTAGCGCCGACTGCCTACAAGACGCTTTTGGACAATGAGCGCGTGCGCGTGCTGGACGTGTCAGTTAAGCCGGGTGAAACGATACCTTTCCATTCTCATCCGGATTACTCGTTGTACGTCATCGAGGGAGGCCTGGCGCGTTTCTTCAGTTCCCCCGCCGACACCGGCGTGGCCGTTGAATTGAAAACCGGCAGTGTGGGATGGCACAATGCCGAAGTGCACTCGGCCAAAAATGTCGGCACGACCACTATCCGGGTGCTGGCCACCGAATTGAAAGAGCCGAAGCCGGAGATTATGAAGAAAGAGGGCAAATAGCAAAGACGGCGTCAATCTCATGGTCGGGATGCGACATATCGCTCCTGCCACAATGACACGAGGGCGGCTCTGCTTAGTTGGGAGCCGCTTTTTCATGGGTAAGTGTTGCAAGGCGGTGCTCGGCGATTCCAGTTCCAGGGCCAATTGGCGGGTCAGGTCTGTCGGAAGTTTCCGGTAACTGAGCCTACGAGAACTGGCGAATAAATAGGAATATTAGTTAGTACCAACTAAGCGCATGGCGGGGTTTGACAATCTGCCGGATTTCAATTATTCTCCTGTCCGCTTTTTGAATAAACATATTTCCGGAGGGCATTTCTGGTGGACACCTATTTGATAAAAAAGACCGAAATTGAAAAAGTCCTGACAATGAAAGACTGCATGGAGGCAACTGAAGACGCCTTTCGGTACTATGGGAAAGGGAAAGTGCAAATGCCGCCCAAGTCTTACTTGTATTTTGAGGACTACTTTGGTGACCTGCGCTGTATGCCGGCCTATATACCTGAACTCGGAGCGGCCGGTATAAAGGCGGTTAATGTCCATCCGGAAAATCGCCACGCCGGGCTGCCGACGGTCATGGCCACCATTCTTTTAATTGACCCGAAAACGGGATTTCCTCTGGCCGTAATGGATGGCACCCACGTTACCAACATGCGCACGGGGGCGGCGGGCGGAATAGCCATTAAGTATTTGGCCAAAGACAGATGCAAAAAAATTGCATTCATTGGCGCCGGTAATCAGGCGCAGACTCAATTGGAAGCGGCGATGCTGGCCCGGCCGAGGCTTGCACAAGCCACTGTTTTTGATCTCGACAAAACTAAGGCTGCTTCATTTGCGACGTTTTGCAAAGAAAAATTCGGTCTTGAAGCGACAGTAGCCGACTCCATTCATGACGCCTGTGCCGGCGCTGACATAATAAACACAACCACTTCATCACGAAAACCAATTGTAATGTTGAAGGATGTCCCCAAAGGGGCGCATATCAACGCCATCGGCGCCGACGCCAAAGGGAAACAGGAACTTGACCCGGAGATTCTCAAGGTCGCCAAAGTGGTGATTGACGACTGGGAGCAAGCATCGCATTCGGGAGAAATAAACGTACCAATTTCTAACGGTCAATTCAGCCACAAAGATGTGGCCGGTGAATTGGGCAAGGTGGTGGCCAAACACACCAAGATTCGCAAGTCCGATGACGACATTACCGTTTTTGATTCAACCGGTCTGGCCATACAGGACTTGACCACGGCCTGGCACGTTTATCAAGTCATGAGCAAGGGACACAGCGAGAGTCTACAGCCGTTCGGACTGTTTAGCTAGACTTGAAGAAATGTTTAGCCCAGTTGCGGACTTTGTCTTCAAATTCCCTTTTTGACCCATTATTGAGAATTACTTTATCAGCTCGATTTCGAAATTCACTGGTAGTCAATTGAATTTGTTGACGAGCTAAAGCATCGGCAGTTGCGATACCGCGATTTTTCAGCCTGCGCAGTCTTTTTCTTGATCCACTTTGAATTACCAGAACTTTGTTGGTAATCTTATCCAGATGCCATTCCAATAATAAGGCGGCATCTATAACAATCACGTTATGCTTTTTTGACAAAAGCTTTATCTGTCGTATGACCTCTTTTAAAAGAAACGGATGAACCAGTCGATCGAGCTTTTTCTTGTTAGATTTGTTAGAGAAGGCTATTTGGGCGACACGTTTTCGTCGAAGGTTTCCCCTGGAAGTGAGAACATCTTTTCCAAATGTTTGGGAAAGCTTGGTGAGAAGTCTGGGATTTCTTTCGACCACATTGCGCCCGATTTCATCGGCATTTATAACACCCGCACTCATTTTCGAAAAAACTTTGGCCGCTGTGGATTTTCCAGCGCCTATTTGTCCGGTGATGCCGATGAGCAAAGCCATTCAATCACAGATGACTAATCTGATTTGATCGCCCCTACCAAAAAGTTTTCTTACTTAACATTTATGCCGTCGGCCTTTAACAAAGTCCGGATTCTGGTAGCTACCGAGTCGGCATCCATTCCCAAAAGTTTGTACAGCTCTTCGGGCTTCCCGGAAGAACCATACGCTGACACACCGATTTTAGTGAGTTTTGTTTTTAGTCCGCCTTCAAACATGGCCGATGCAATGGCGGTGCCGAGTCCGGTTTTGACATTGTGGTCTTCGAGAACCACCACACGGGAATATGAAGCCAGCATTTTCAAATCTTCGTTATTTAGGTCCGACCAGTCGGCGATGTTAACTAAAGCTACTCTGATTCCTTCGCTGTTGAGCTTGGTCCAGGCATCAGAAGCACGATTCAACATGTTTCCGCTTGAGGCTAATACCAGATTCTCCGCCTCCCTAATAACGTCCATCCGACCGTATTGGTATTCGTAGCCTTCGCCAAAAAACGGTTTGCCCGATTCGTCGGTTACGATGGGATTTAGAGCACGCCCCATCATTACTGCAAAGTTGCCCGGATGGGTCAGCACATAGCGGACAATTTTATCGGTTTGATTAGGGTCGGCGGGTGTGATGACTTTCCAGCCAAATGTTGAATTTAAAAGAGCAAAATAATCAATGCTTTGGTGAGTTTTGCCGTCCTCGCCGACATTAACGCCGGTATGGGTGCAAAAGAGTTTCAGATTGGCGTGGTTGATATCATTGAGTCGCGCCTGATTGTAAGTTTCATCAACACCGAATGCGGCAAAATCCGCCCAGACTGACACTGCTTTTTCGGCCGAAAGCGAACCGGCCACGGCGGCCGTATTATGTTCAGCAACGCCTGATTGAAAGAAGTTGTTCGGAAACTTTTTGGAAAAAGCTTCGGTCTTAACTGAACCCGCCAGATCGCAGTCAAACACCGCCATGACAAATCCCTTGTGACTAATATTGGCTTCAGCCACAGACAGAAGTGCATTACCGAATGCGGACCGGTTGTCCAGTTTTTTATCAACCGGATAGTTTATCGGTTGGCCGGGATTTACTTCCGGATATTCCGCAGGTCTGCCATCAAATTCACTCGGCGGACCAGATTTCCTTTTTTCTAGTAATTTGGAGATGTCGGAGTCTTCAATGCCCAACTCTTTCAATGCGACGGGAAGTTGTTCCTGTTTGACAGCGGCGCCATGATAAGCGGCATCGTTTTCCATAAACGAGACCCCCTTCCCCATTATCGTGTTGGCAATTATGCACTGGGGAGCGCTGTCGTTGTGATATCCTTTTCTAAGGGAATTGTATATCTGATTCAAATCGTGGCCATCTATTTCCATTACCTGCCATTTGTTGGCTTTCCACTCGGCGGCAATATCCTGCGGCATGATTTCTTCGGTGTCGCCGGAAATTTGTCGGCGGTTTCTATCTATGATGACCGTAAGACTTGAGAGTTTGAACTTCGATGCAAACCGGCGCCCTTCAGCTACCTGTCCCTTCTGCTGTTCACCATCGCTCATGAATACAAAAGTGTGGAAGTTTTGCCCGGAAAGTCGAGAATAAAGCGCTTTACCTATTCCAGCCGAAAGGCCCTGCCCAAGATTTCCAGTGTCCCATTCGATACCCGGAACGGAACGTTCTACATGTCCCTCAAACGGAGAGCCGCCTTGCCTGAAACCATAAAGGACTGGTTCAATCGGGAAAAAACCGGCGGCCGAAAGGGCGGTATAGGCGCCCGGCGAGGTGTGGCCATGTGATATAACAATTCTATCCCGGTCATCTCTATATGGGTCTTTAGGGTCGACCTGGGACATCAAGTAAAGCATTAAGTAGATTTCAATTGATGACATCGAACCGCCCGGATGGCCGGAACCGGCTACAGACGTCATTTTAAGGATGTGACCGCGGGCAACACGGGCCATTTCGGTCAGTTTACTGTGCCATTCTCTGGAGAGTTTTTCGTCCTTAAAACCTCGCCACGAATCAAACATGCCCAATAGCATTCTTTCTTTCGAAATCTCGGTTTCTGTCATAAAATGAGAATGCCAAATTAGCTTGGCAACGGTTTGATGGCAAGTCCTTTAGGAAGTATTTCAACGCTATTTAGCGTCGAACCAGCTCGCACCCACCCCCATATCCACGACTACCGGCACTTTGAGCTTGACGGCCTTTTCCATCCCCTCTTTTACAATTGGTTTGACATCACTTAATTCTTTTTTAAGCACATCAAAGATCAATTCGTCGTGAACCTGAAGCACCATTTTGGAACGCATGCCTTGCAAGTTTTTATGAATCCGAATCATAGCCAGTTTAATCATGTCGGCCGCTGTTCCTTGTACGGGTGTGTTTATGGCAGTGCGTTCGGCAAACTGACGCACCGTGCGGTTTTTATCGTTAATTTCACGAATATAGCGGCGGCGATTGAACAATGTCGTGACATAGCCGTGCTTTTGAGCAAATTCAATGGTGCTGTCCATATACTTCTTGATGCCGGGATAGCGCTTGAAATAGGTGTCGATAAAATCTTTGGACTGTTGCACATCGAGTTCGGATTGCTGCGACAGTCCGTATGCTGACACACCATAGATCACGGCAAAGTTGGCAGTTTTAGCGGCACGGCGCATTTGCGGCGTAACTTTGTCGATAGTTACTCCAAAAACTTCAGCGGCGGTACGGGCGTGAATGTCTTCCCCATTTTTGAAAGCCTGGATGAGTGTTTTGTCTTCGGAATAATGCGCCAGGATACGCAGTTCAATCTGTGAATAATCGGCGACCAAAAGAACAAAATCCTTTCCGCCGGGGATAAAAGCCTTCCTGATTTCGCGTCCTTCATCAGTGCGTACGGGAATGTTCTGCAAATTGGGGTCAGTCGATGATAATCTGCCAGTGGCTGCGATCGTTTGGTTAAAAGAAGTGTGGACACGGCCGGTCTGTTTTGAAATCATTTTTGGAATAGCGTCGATGTAGGTGTTTTTTAGTTTGGTCAGCTGGCGATAATCAAGAATAAGTTTGGGGAGTCCATGCAACGTGGCCAATTCTTCGAGTACTTTCACATCGGTGGAGAATCCGGTCTTTTTGGCGGTTTTCCCTTGAGTCGGCAGCTTGAGCTTATCAAATAGAATGTGAGACAATTGGTGCGTCGAGTTAATATTGAATTCACCGCCGGCGATATTGTAAATCTGGGCGGTTAGCTTTTCCAGGTTTTTTTCGGCCTGTTGGGAGAGCTTGGCCAGAAAGTCGGCATCGACCCGAATACCGGCTTCTTCCACATCGGCCAGCACTTTTACCAGGGGCAATTCGATATTGTAATACAAATCGTTTAACTGATTCTCTTCGATTTGCGGTGCGAGTTTCCCTCTTAAGCGAAAAGTATAGTCGGCGTCTTCGGCGGCGTAAAAGGTAGCGTTCTTCACCGACACAGTTGCGAAACTCCTTTGATTCTTGCCGGTGCCAATCAAATCAGTGATCGGCTGCATTTTGTAATTGAAGTGTTTCATGGCCAGGAAATCCAGAGAATGTTCCCGCGAAGTAGGGTCAATTACATACGAGGCCAGCATAGTATCAAAACTGACCGGATTAATATCGATTTTATATCTATGAAAAACTTCGAGGTCATACTTGATATTCTGACCGAATTTCTGAACCTTTTCATTTAACAGGAGCTCCCTTAAAAGTGTCAGAGCTTCGTCCAATGGCAAATTGGATTTTTTGTCCTCGTGACCCAACGGAATGTAGTAAGCGGTCCCCGCCTCGGCGCAAAGTGATGCTCCGACAATTTCAGCTTCCAGCGCATTTAGCGATGTGGTTTCGGTATCAACGGCCACTTCTTTTTTCTTGGCTAGCTCCGAGATTAGTTTTTTCAGTTCATTCAAACTATTGATTTGATGATAGTCTGCTTTGCTGACTGGTTTTTCTTCGGCAGTCGATTGGGCAACATCGACAGTTTCGCCGGGCGGCAGGAACTCTTTTAATAGGCGATTGAACTGCAAATCCATAAAGAGCTTTTTGCAGGCTTGGTAATCTGGATCGCGGACTTTCAGTTCGTCCAAATCAATTTTGATGGGCACATCGGTGTGAATTGTTACCAGCTCTTTGGAAAGCCTAGCGCTGTTGATATTGTTGGCAACTTTTTCCTGGAGTCCCTTAGCTTTGATTTTGTTCGCTGATGCCAGAACTTTGTCCAGAGAACCAAATTCTTCAAGAAGTGTGTCAGCTGTCTTTGGTCCGACTCCGGGAATACCAGGAACGTTATCAGAGCTGTCACCCATCAAAGCCAGTTTGTCGATGACTAACTCCGGATAAACACCGAATTTGGCCCTGACCTCTTCCCTTCCCATTTTATTATAGGTGCCGGTGTCGCGACCGGGGTAATAGATTTGAGTGTCGTTAGTGACTAATTGGAAGAAATCCTTATCGCCGGTTACACACCAGACTTCCAACCCGGCCTTTTCTGCTTTTTTGGCAATAGTCCCGATAATGTCATCCGCTTCGTAGCCGTCCATTTCAATCGCCGGAATCCGCAGCGCCTCGGTGGCCTGTCGGATACGCGGAAGCTGGTCAACCAGTTCATCGGGCATTTTGGCGCGAGTGGATTTGTATTCGGCGTATTTTTCGTGGCGGAATGTCGGCTTGGGAGTGTCAAACACGATAGCCAGGTAATCGGGTTTTTCTTCCTTAATTATTTTCAGCAGCGAATTTACAAATCCAAAAGTGGCGGAAGTATTTTCGCCTTTCTTATTGACTAAGGGATTTCTTATGAAAGCAAAAAATGAGCGATAGACCAGCGCGTGGCCATCAACCAAAAAAATTTTTTTCTTTTTAGCAGTCACCGATAAAGGCCCTTCTTGAAAATAAACTCTGCTACTTTTTTCGGAACCAATTGTTTTATATCATCCACAGGGGCGCCGCCTTTTATTCTCTTTCGAATATCGCTGGCCGAAATATCGAGTTCGTTAATTTCAACAAATTCGAAATTCGTGTTTGGTAGTGTGCTGTCAATACTTTTCTCGCCGCCCGGACGGGAACCAACCAGAAAACTTCCTTCCTTTATCAGTTCATCAGCGCGATGCCAGCTCTTCAACTGCGGTACCAAATCCGAACCAATTATAAAATGGATTTTGGCTTTCGGGAATCGCTTTTTAAGAGCCTGAAGCGTGTCATAAGAGTAACCGGAAAGTCTCTGCTCTGATTCAATCTCGCAGAGTTGCAAAGCATTCTGGCCGGAGAGCGCCAATTTGAGCATAGCAATTCGATCAGCGTACGGGGCTACAAAGGCTCGCTTTTTTAACGGATGCTTATATGCGGGGATTATTAAAGCCCCGTGAAGGTGCTTCTTTATACAAATGGCGCCAGCTAAATTGAGATGTCCGTTGTGAACAGGGTCGAAACTCCCCCCCAGCACTCCCCAGTCACCGCGATTATCAGGAATCGGCATGGCCGTCTTCGGTCAGAAGGCTCTGTTTATCTTCGATGCGAGTCAAATAATCTTTGGCGGCGTTGACCCGATTATCATCAGGATAATCTTTGATGAATGATTCGAACCGTACTTTGGCGGTGGTTAATTCGCCCTTGTCATAGGCTAAAACGCCGCTTTTAAAAGCCGCTTCGCGCGCCAGTTCCAGCGCTTTTGGCGCCAGTTTGTTTTCCTTAAAAAGGTTAACGAAATTCTCAAAGCCGGCTTGGGCTTCAGCATACTTCTTCAGTTTTAAATTTATTTCCGCAAACTCAAAAAGCGATTTGGCGGCATATTCGGAATCGGTATACTCATCAATGACTACTTGAAAATATTTTTGGGCAGCAACGTAAGCGCCAATGCGTTTATAGACCACAGCGCTCGCATAATATTTTTTTGCCATTCGGCCCCGCGCGACAGCCAGATACTGGCGGACTTCGGTTACCAATTCAGATTCGGGAAAATCAATTAGAAAGTCCTCAAACTGGTCGATAGCCTTCTGAAGGTCGGACTGATCCAGTCCGTAATGTCCAGGAGTACTTTCAAAGAAACTGACAGCCCGCATGAAGATAGCGTTCTCGAAATAAACACTGGAAGGATAATTCAGGGCCAGACGGTTGAATTCAACTCCGGCAACGGCGTAGTCTTTGTTGCTGTAGTATGATAAAGCTAAGTAATACTGGGCAGTGTCGACAAAGGATACTCCGGCGTGGTTGTAAACGACGGTCTGGAAATATTCAATGGACTGTAGGTATTTCTTATCATCGAAGGCCTTTTTCCCCAGGGCAAAGAGTTCCACGGCCGAGCGGTTGGTGACATTGGCAGTTCCGCCGCATCCCACAAAAACTAATATCATGAGACCGGAAAGAGCGAGTGCTAATGAACGTATGACGTTGTGGCTCAAGTTCGGTATGTCTCCTTGAGCATGCTGTAATTCTCAAGAACTTTGTTAAGATAGCCTTCGGGGAGCGGCTGGTTGGTTTTCATTAAGTCGCGAAGTTTGGTCTCGCCTACGTTATAGGCCATGATTGCTTGTTTAACATCACCGAACTTCAAAATGTATTCAAAGAGATGCAGAGTGCCCACCTTAATGTTACTTTCCGAATCGAACAACGTTTCTTTCCCCGACCAATCAACGCCGGCACGCGTGGCAACGTCTTCACCCACAAACGGCACTACCTGCATCAGACCTCTGGCGCCGTAGCCGGACATTTGCCCTTTCTTGAAAGACGATTCGGTCAGGATTACCGCCATGACAAAGAGAGGGTCGTACTGATATTTCTTACTTTCGTTGTAGATGACATCAGCTAGTTGGTTGACCTCTTCCTCCTTAAAACCGATTTGGAAATCATCGATAGCCTTTAAAATCTGGAGTTTTTCTTCCAAATCACTGATTCGTTTTTGCTGGAAATTGACTTGTTTTTCGAGGTCGAATTTATCCTTAATTAGATAAACTAAAAGCGCCGACTGCACCAGATAAATCACCACGAGAGTCAGGGCTATCGGCTTGGACAAGAATATCCCGAGTTTTTCATATTGAATCATAGCTTAACCTCTCACAATACTCCCGGTTAAATCATAGCCATCAACGTGTTGAATTTGCACGTCATAAAAATTACCCGGCAGTGTATTAGCATCGGCAATTCTTATTTCCAAGTCAATTTCGGGACAGTCGGCGTAAGTGCGCCCGATGGCGACTCCAGTTTCATCAATCTCATCGACCAAAACCTTTTGAATTGTTCCCAGCAAGGCATTGTTGTGAGAGAAAGCAATTTCTCTTTGGAGCGACATCAACCGGTCCATACGGTCAAGTTTGATTTTCTCCGGGACTTGTTTGGCAAAGTTTTCAGCGGGAGTTCCGTCTTCAGGTGAATAAGTAAACACTCCCATGCGGTCGAGTTCATATTTCTCAACAAAATCATACAACTCGTCAAAATGCTTTTCAGTTTCACCGGGGAAGCCGACGATAAAAGTTGTTCTTATTATTGCGTCTTTGCCGATGCTGCGAATTTTGTTCACCAATTCTATTATGCCATTTTTGTCAATCAATCTTTTCATTCCCGAAAGTATCTCGGTACTTACATGTTGAAGCGGCAAGTCAAAATAATTCAGAGATTTGTTGTCATCGGCCAGGTACTCAATTAATTCGTCTTGAACCTGCCCGGGATAGAGATACAAGAGACGAATCCATTCAATTCCTTCAATTTTGTCCAGTTCCTTGAGCAATGAGACAATGTTGGGACGTCCTCGCAAATCATAGCCCCAAAGTGTGGCTTCCTGTGAAACCAAGATTAATTCTTTTTTGCCGTTTTCAGCCAGAAAGGCCGCCTCTTTTATGATGGAATCAAGCGGACGACTTCTGAATTTGCCGCGCATCATGGGAATAGCGCAGTAAGTGCAGGGTCGGTCGCAGCCATCGGAGATTTTCAAATATGAGTAAGGCAATTTGTCAGCAATGAATCTATTTCGAAAACTTAGATAGCCGAGTTTGCGGATTTCCATTTTCACGGTTTTTGAGAGCCGCGCAGATTGGCGCACTGCCGTCGCAATAGATTCCAGGGCCCCGTGCCCAAAAGCGCCGTCGAGTTCGGAAATGCCTTGGAGCAGTTCATCGCCGTTGCGCTGGGTCAGGCAGCCTGAAGCGTACAGGGTTTTGAGAGTTCCTGTTTTCTTCAGTTCCGCCAATCTCAAGATTTCGTTGATGGATTCTTCTTTAGCCGGCAGAATAAAGCCGCAAGTGTTGACGATTATAGACTCGGCTCTTTCGGGGCTATTTACCGGTGTGTGGCCGTCGGCAATCAGTCGAGCCGCAATATAGTCGGCATCAACATCGTTTTTGGGGCAGCCTAATTTGTGAATGTAGAAGTTCATTATTTTAAATGCGCACTTTTTCAACGGAGTCGGGGAATTCCGGCTGAAATCTTGAATTGTCGCAACTTGAATCCGATTCTTGTTTTAAAATCTTAATACGGTTCAAATCTCCATTAATGTCGAAATACTCAATCATTTCGATATCCAAACTCTTGTCACTGACCCTAATTATCATCGAGTCGGGGATATCGCCTTCAATATCTTTCTTTCTCACCAATCGATAGCTATTTTTTTGCTTTAAAGACTTGGAATCATACCATTCATCGAGTTTCATTACAAACGAAATTTCAGATGCCACCAAGTCGGCGCTGTCCGGTTTTTCTATAATGACCTGATTATTTTCCCAGAAATAGGTGTAAAGAGTGTCGCCATCAAATAAATAAATGTCCGGCCCCACTTCAATGTAATAACGGCCGTCTTTAGCGATATACGCCACTCCTGATGCAGAATCAATCGTATCAAAGATTTTTGAATCCACCGTCGAAAGAAAATCAAAATGGATACAATCGCTTCGGGACAGATTCAATTTCACGTCCTTGAAATCTGCTGCCGCGGCAAGAATTGCTGACAAAATTACAATCCCTGTCAACCACCACGAAACTCTATTGTGCATAGTAAGTTATACGAATAAAAGGCTGTTTCAGTTCTGTTCGGAAGTCGTTGCGGGAGAATGAGTTTTCTGGCTTAAAAGTGATTCAACGAAAGCTCTGTCTACCAGCACCTCTCTGGCTTTGGAACCATCGTAAGGTGAAACCACCCCTGCTTCTTCGAGTTTGTCAATCAACCTGGCGGCACGTTGATAGCCAATACCCAAACGCCTCTGGAGTAATGAAACCGATCCCTGTTTGTATCGGACCACAATATCACAGGCTTCCCTGAACAACGGATCGCCAATATCAATATCAGCTTCGGTAGTATCGCCCGTGGCCTGTGAGATGTTTTCCAAAGCCATCATGGGGAGTCCCTGGTCCTTGATGAACTTCACGACCCGTTCGGTCTCTTCAATGCTGGTATAGGCGCCGTGGACACGAATCGGTTCCGGTTGGCCGGCTTGCATGAACAACATATCACCTAACCCCAAAAGTCGCTCGGCCCCGTTGCCATCAATTATGGTGCGTGAATCCACTTTAGTTGAAACTTGAAAGGCAATTCGGGAGGGAAAATTAGCTTTGATGAGTCCGGTGATAACATCGACTGATGGTCTCTGTGTGGCCAGAATCAAATGAATCCCCACCGCGCGGGCCATCTGCGCCAAACGGGTTATCTGTGTTTCGATTTTGGGCGAGGCGGCCGCCATCATTAAATCGGCGAGTTCATCAACCATAATTACTATGTAAGGAATTCGTTCGTCTGCGACTTGCTGCTTTTTGTTAAAGTCTTCGATATTGCGTACTCCGGCAGAAGCGAGTCTGTGGTAGCGGGATTCCATTTCAGTGACGGCATCGGCCAAAACTTTTTCGGCGCGCTTGGCATTGGTAACAACCGGTCTTCCTAAATGAGGAATGTCAGAATATGCAGTCAGCTCCAGCATTTTAGGATCGATCATGATGAAACGAATCTGGTGTGGATGTAATCTGTAAATAAGAGAGGTTATTATCGTGTTTAAGCAGACGGACTTTCCGGCACCGGTGGCCCCTGCCACCAGCACATGAGGCAGTTTGGTCAAATCGGTCACATAGGGTGTTCCCGAAGTAGTCTTGCCAAGCGCCAGCGGCAGCCGTTTCGAGGGATCCGCAAATTGCGGAGAAAGTAAAATCTCTTTTAGGCGAACCATTTGTTGATGGAGATTAGGTATTTCTACTCCTACCGCGGCTTTTCCTGGAATTGGAGCTATCAGTCGAATTTGTTTTGCTTTCAAGGCTAATGCCAAATCATCGGCCAGATTATTTATCTGGCTGACCTTTATGCCGGAACCGGGTTTGAATTCATAGCGGGTAATAACCGGGCCGGGGAATCTGGAAATCTCTCCTTCAATGGAGATGCCAAACGATTCGAGCGTTTCTTTAAGTTGTTCAGCAGTAGCGTTTAATTCTTCGCTGCTTACTTCCTCACCGGTGGCAATGTTTTCATCAAGCAGGTCCAATGTAGGATAAGTGTAATTGACCGTTTTCAGTTGAAGCTGTTCGGCCGGGCGGACCAGTTTAGTCATTTTGCGTTCGCTTTTGTCCGGTCTGGTGTCGTCAAGCAAATCAATCTGCTCCGATTCGGCTTTAAAACTTTCATCATTTGCACCTTCGGCTTCGAGAAAGTCGGAATCTGTTGATGGAGCTTTCGGTTTTCTCAATAAAAGGAACTTCTTAATGATGTAGCGAAGCCAGCCAAAAGTCAGGATGGTTAGGATTAGTTGCGATAGGCCAGCTGTCGCAGATCTTAAAAGAGACATTTCCGGCAGCCGCCATTTGGATGGCAACAGAAAAATGACCGGCGTGTGCCAGACTAAGAGTATAAGAACAATTCCTGACAGTAAAACGTAAGAGCCAATTTCACCGATGAATCTTAAAGAAAGCCAGGCCAACTTTTCGGCCAGAAATCCTCCTGATGTGCCGGTGTCAACATTAATTGAGGATTCAGCTAATTGGGTGACGTTGTAAATCATGGTTGAGGACAAGGCAATTACGAAAAGCCATGTTGCTCGCAGTCGAATGGCTTCTGCCGCACCTGGGGAAAGCAGTTTGATAGACAGCAATGTCAATCCTAAAGGCAAAAAATACGCCAGCCAGCCCATGAGAGTTGAAAGGATGAAAGCCAGGTAAGCTCCCAACATTCCCGCCTGATTGTGGTATTCGACCTCGAATGGGCTTAAGTGTGAGTCAATCTCGCCGGTAATGCGGGCAATGTCGTTATAATCACTGGTGGCCAGTGAAATTACCAAAAGGAGTGCCAGCAGCATCAGCACAATGCCGATAATTCGAGTTCTTTTCTCCGATGAGAGTTTTGACTTAGATTTGGACATAAGGACTGAAAATCATTAGATTTTGGCAAGAAATCAATAAAAAAGGCAGTCCTGATTTTATCAGAACTGCCTCTTATACGTTTGTTCTTGGGCTATTTCTTTACGGCTTCTTTAAGATGCTTGCCGGCTCTGAATACCGGGACTCTGGTCGCCGGAATGCTGATAGCCGCGCCGGTTTGAGGATTGCGGCCCATGCGAGCTTTTCTCTTGGAAGTCTTGAAGGTGCCGAATCCTGCAAACGAGACTTTTTCGCCTTTCTTGAGCGATTTGGTGATTGTGCCCATGAAAGTCTGCAGCGCTTCCGTGGCTTGCCGCTTGTTGATGCCGGTACCGGAGGCAATCAACGCGATCATCTGGTCTTTTGTCATTGGTTCCTCTCCTTGAACATTGTTTATGGATCCACTTTACAGTATTACTTAATTAGGGCTGCAAAAAACAGTCAACAAAAAGAAAATTAATTATTCGGGAAAACTCAAAAAATACGGGGGTTTACAAACATACTCTACCGTTGAAAGGCCCGCAGATAGGAATCGTGGTTGTTGTCTATCTTAATGTCAGGAATGGCGGTCACAAACAGCTGGAAGCCGAATCCACGATTGGAGCCTATTGGGATCCAATAGATTGAGCCGCTCCAGCAATGTAATTGTCGAGCTATACGCACCGAATTGTGAATGGTTTTGTTGTCGTCAATGTCGTATTCATGGGAATAATAGAGTGATGTCGTCGGTGTCAGGTTGAAACTCATGTTGAACCTGAAAAAGCTGGATTTTCTAAAAAAGGTCCCACTGCCGGATTCATTGTAGCCGTAGGAAGCGCTGAAAAGCCAGCCTTTGGTAGAGGGGGTATAAGTTTGAGGCGAGGTCGAAGATTGCAACAGCTTTTCCGGACTATCAACACCGCGACTAATCTTCTTATCTGAAGGATCATCGAAAATGAAACTGCGTCCGGAAAAAGAGAAACGGGCGTCAATGCTGAAACTTTCAAGATGCGGCGACCAGAAATCAGCTTCATCTGTTCCGGGTTTATATAGCGAATGCACCAGATTGCCGTTAAAAGTGATTCTGGGAATAGCGCTGGATTGAAACGAAGTATTCAAATCAGAGTATGGGCGGACGTCATCTTCGAGGTCATAGCTAAAAATCGATGTGACTGAAATTACATCGATCGCCTTTTCTTTTTCACCCTGTGCATATTTGGCCTGTATCAGCTGGTTTAAAGTTACTCCAATTGACCGGCTTTTGTTACTTCCCACTCCGCTGCCCACGTAAGCTCGTTCAGTCGGAAATCGATTTATGTCCGGCGTATAGCTGAATGAAACTTGGGGTGTAAATGTATGTCTTAATCCGGTAACGCCCAGAATATTCGGATAAAAGGTTCCGTAAAAATCAGTGCGGGCAGTTACACTTCCATTGTAAGAATAGGCCCGATAAGTTTTCGGATCAATGTTGGCAGAATCGGATTGATCAGTGCGAATTATTTTGAACCATGTTTCCGAATAACGAAACTGCGGGGTAAGTTTCAGATACTTGAAAAGGGACATCGTAGGGAGTCCGATACTGGGGTTGTGGTCGAGCCTCATGAATTTCTTGCGGCTTCTTTGACCAGTAGAATCATCGGTGATGCGACTGGAACTGTTCACGTAGCCGGGGGCATACCGAAAAGTGAACCCGTTATACCACTTTTGTACTTTTTGTCCATCTTTGCCAGTGGAGCTGCTTCCGAAAATCCAGACCGTCGGAAACGAAAGCGATAATTGCGGAAGTTGGTTAGTACGGCTCCCCTTGTCATAATTTTCATTGTGCGAAGCTGAACCGCTGGCCGACAGGCCATTGCTGAATTTTTTGCTGAAGCTCATTTGCGACTTGGCTTCACGATTGAGACGTTCATCGCGGTTAATTGAGTAATCATCAAAATAGGTCGCATCGGAACGAAAATCGGCAAATCCCCTGATTGAAAACGATGGGGAAAAAGTGTGGTTATAGGCGGCGCTTGAAATCCAACGAGTCGATTTGTTTTCTGTCGCAGTCGAAGCATCGTAACTGGTAGCTCGGGTATAGCTTCCGGCCACGTAGCCGTTCAGCACGTAGCGTTTGGTGAAATTGACGCGGCTGTTAAGAGTGATAGTTCGTTGTCTCTCGATATAATCCAGTGACCCCTGCCAGTCCCAATATTGCGAAACCGCCCAATAGTACCCTACATTTTTGACATAACGGTCGCCCTGCTGGAAATTGCCGAAATTGAAGGGAAGCATACCTGAATGGCGGCCTTTTTCAAGCGGAAAAATATAATATGGCAGTGCAAATAGCGGTATGCGGCCGAGATAGAATACTACCGGTCGGGCAATTAATTTGTCATTCTCTATTAATTTCAGATGACTTGAGTAAAAATGAAAATGCGGTTCATCAGCATCACAGGAAGTGTAGCGGCCGTCATCGATGTAGAAAATGTGCGGTTTTTCGCGATATAGCTTCTCGCCGTAATAATACCCCTCGTTGTAGCTTGTCTTCGATTGGAAGATGCGCCCTTTTTTGGTGTCAATGGAGTAAACCAGATAGTCACCGAGAATTTGATCGTCTTTATCGGCCAGAATGACCGGAACCGGGTTTGGCTGCAGCATAAATGGTGACTCGTGTATAATGCCGGAATCTATGGCACCCTGTGCCGAATAGGCTTCGATAATGCGCACATGTGTGTCAAATAAGACTTGATGTGCCGTCAATGATACTGTTCCCGAAGTAATGTCAGCTGACTGTTTGAGAGTAATCAGAGAATCATCAAGATTGTAATTAATGAACTGGCCTTTGTAATTCACGGTATCAATAGGCACGCCGCTGCCGGTCTCACGAGCTGAAATTGGCGCTGACAAGTATTTGCCAATGGCGCCGCCGATGACTTGTACTTCGGTCAGCCGTTCTTTATCGGTCAGGAATTTTATGGTATCTCCGGAAATCGTGTTCTCCTGATACATGGTGTCAGCGCGGCTGGAGGGAAAATACCAGGAATAAGCTTGATTGTAGCAGATAATTGAGGTCAACTCGCTTTCAGTAAAATGAAAATGAATTTCTTTACCTTCAAGAATTGACTGGTCGATGTACGATGTGTCCAATGTGACCGGTTCATTGAATTCGGCTCGCGCCGAAGTAATTACATTAATGCTTTTGATATCGCTTTCATCGAACAATACGGTTATCAACTCGCCGGAAACTTTGGAATGGCGCCTGACGGCCACGGGATTAATGGTCAGCTCCAGACTGTCTTGTTCGGTGTCAAAAACCGCTTTGCCGGAATTGGCGGTCAAATCTTTTGAAGTTATAATGACATTACCGGCAGCATCGGCACGTCTGTTCGATGAGCGATACTCGATGGTATCCGCCAGCACTTCGATCATCTTAGCACTGTCCGGATATTGGAGATACAAGAGCGGTCGGTTGTACATCTTAAGAATATCTGTTTGGCGATCGACAAAGGCGTGTGTGCCCACCGCATAAATGGAATCAGTATACGACCAAAGTTCGACCCTCTGGCCTAAGGCAGTTGCTTGTCTGGTTCTGATGTCATAGTAAACAGAATCGGCTTTGATACGGAAATCCCGGTCATCGAAACGGACATTGCCGGAAAGCCGCGCGGCTTTGCCTTTATCCCAAATTGCAGAATCACAGTGAATCTGACCGGTTTCAGTTTCAAAGATGACGTTGCCTATCACATGTGTGATATAGCGGCCGTTTTCAAGGACTACTTCGAGTTCATTGGAGTGTTTAAGGATCAGTTCTCTTTTTTCTTGCGCGGAGGAAGTTGCGAAAACCACGCATCCGAGCAAGGCGGCGATTAGAAGTAAGTTTATCCTACATTCCATCAATTACCGCCAAGAGAGTTTCCTTGAATTCATTGAGCTTGTTTGGATCTACTCCACCCAGCTGTGCGATTTGCTTATTGCCGCCGCCTCTCAAGTTAATTTTTGCCGCTATCAGTTTTACAATTTCACCGGCATCGAGTTTGCTGCTTCCCGAAACTGCCACACAAATCCTATTGTCCAGAAGTAAGGCAGCGACGCCGGCAATTCTATTGGCTACTTCAGTTGCCAGCTGATTCAATTGTTTGGAATCTACGTCCTGAATTCCCTGGCAGACAACTTTTACTTTGTTGGTTTGAAAGGCACTGGCCGCTAAAGCATCGGCCTTTATAGGGAGAAGCTGTAGCTGAAGAAGGCTCATTTGGCGCTGCATTTGTTTGTTATCATCCGCAAGCTTTTCAATGCGACCGGGTAAATCCGCGACGCTGCAAGTAAGAGCTTTTGTCAGCATATCGGTTGCTTTGAAACGCATGTCATAATCGTCTTTGGCTTTAGTTCCGGCCAGGAATTTGACCAGCGTGTTGCCTCGCTGCTTTTCCACTCCAAGTACTTTAATTGAACCGACTTCGGCAGTGCTTGAGCAATGCGTGCCGCCGCAGGCTGACCAATCGAAATTGCCAATCTTGATAACGCGGATGATCCCATTTCGTGTAGGCTTTTTTCTTAAAGGCAGCGCTGCTGCTTGTAATTCATCGGCAAAGATAATTTCAATTGATTGATTCAACTGAATTATCTCGTTGGCCAATTGTTCGGCTTTTTGGTTTTCCTCGAATGATACGGCGTCGTTGGCAAGTTCCACCGTGCCGTACTCCTCGCCCAGATGCACTGACACAGTTTCGTAATTAAACAAGTTTATAAATGCCCGGCTCAAGATGTGTTGGGCAGTGTGAAGTTGACGGAAATAGCGGCGGCGGTGGGCATCGACTACTCCATGGACTTTGCTTTGCGCCTCGCCCACAGGTCTCTCTGTAATGTGCCTGATTACGCCAGTGTCATCTTCGATGACGTCTATTACTTTCACATTATTCAAAGTGCCTATATCATGGGGTTGGCCGCCGGAAGTGGGATAAAAAGCTGTTTTGTCCAGAATGGTGAATAATTTATCTTTGTGTATTCCCGATTCAACAATTCTGGCTTCAAATTCAATCAGGCCAGGGTCAGTGTAATAGAGTCGTTCAGTCATCACTTTTCACAACAAAGTTTTTGAGCGTACCGATATTCTCTATCTTAACTTCAATTGTATCGCCGGGGTGCATTGGTTCAATACCGGCTGGTGTGCCAGTAGAAATCAAATCGCCCGGTTCCAGTGTCATAATAGATGAAATATAGCTGACCAAAAATGGGACGCTGAATATCATGTCTGACGTCTTTCCGGATTGTTTGACGATGCCATTTAAGATGCCTTCGATTTTTAAATCACCGGGGTCAATTCCACCGATAAGCCATGGTCCTACAGGACAAAACGTATCAAATCCTTTGGCTCTCCCCCATTGTCCGTCTGTTTTCTGCAAATCACGGGCGGTAACATCGTTGACGCAAGTATACCCGAGAATGTATTCAAGAACATTTTGTTCATCCACATTTTTGGCCTTTTTGCCAATTACAATTCCCAGTTCTGCTTCGTAGTCAACCCGCTGCGATTGTTTTGGATAAACTATTTTATCTTCGGGTCCAATTATGGCTGATGATGGCTTGAGAAAAAGCATCGGCTCTTCCGGGGCTTTGGTGGCAGATTGGGAGGCGCTGACATGCGCGTGATAGTTCAAACCGACACAGATTATCTTAGAAGGCTTTACCGGCGCCAGCAAAGTTACATTTTGCAATTGGTGGGACTGTTTAGTTTTTTTGATGCCGTGCCACGGGGCTATTTCAAGTTGAACAATTTTATCCCGACCCAGTATTCCATAAGCTGTCTGGTTTTCTGATTTGCGTTGGAAGCGGACGTAAGTGATTTTTTCAGGCAATTAATGACCTATTTCAATTGAATTTTCAAATCAACTGTTCAAAAGTAAAGGAGGCTTAACCTCCTTTCAAGTTTAATTAGATGACTTTTTCTTTCCATTTACCCCGTTTGAACCAGAGCGCCAGAATAATTGCCTTAATGGTGGTGGTGATCGTCAAAGTCCACCAGACGCCGTTTATACCCCAACCAAGATTGAAGCACAAATAATAAGCCAGGGGAATACGCAGCAGGTGGCCCGGAATCATGACCAGCATCGGCGGCACCGTGTCTCCGGCACCGGCGAATGAGCCTTCGAGAATTATTTCGACTGCCATGGTCATTTGTGACAAAGCCAGAATAATGAGATAGTCTTTAGCAATTGCTATAACTTCCGGAGAATCGGAGAAGACCAACGCAATCTGTCTGGACAGGGTGAGAAAGAAAATGGAAACAACCGAAGTAACAATTATTCCCAGCACCACCGCATGCCAGGCCGAGCGTGCAGCACGTTCCGGTTTTTGGGCGCCCAGATTCTGTCCTACCATGGCGGATGCGGCAAGTGATATGCCGTGACAAATCATGTAAGAGAACGATTCCATCCTATTACCGATACCCATAGCTGCACCCGCAGCTTCGCCGAACTTGTGGATTATAATAATCAAAAACCAGTAGACGATCATGAATATGAGTTGATGTCCGGACATGGGCATACCTATGCGGACGATTTTCAACATGTCCGATGCTGATAGTTGAAGCGGCCTGATGTGAGGCGGGTGGTAGCCGAGTTTGCCTTTGAAGATTAAAGTCAGTGATGTTACAACTCCCGTAAAATAGGCTATCGCAGTGGCCACTCCGGCGCCGGTAACACCCAACTCCGGAAACGGACCAATGCCAAAAATGAATAAAGGGTCAAGCACCAGATTAAGGATGACCACCATTATCCCTATTAGGGCAGGAGTCTTAGTATTACCCGAGGCTCTGAACGCCGCATAGGAAGTTTCCAGGAGGAAGAGCAAAATGGCAGAAGCAAAAAAGATTTTTAAGTATGGCAGGCCGAGTGTGATTGATTGTTCTCCCGCGTTCATAAAGACAAGCAGGCTTTTGGAATAGTGAATACCTACAACGCCAACCAAAAATCCAATGATAATTGCCAGGGCCAGCCCTTGTTTTACAAAGTATGACGCTCTTTCCAGATTTCCGGCGCCGACGTTTCTTGAAATAAGCGCCGTTATTCCGACAGAGACGACGGAGGTTGCTGCCACCACCGTCCAGATTACTATCATCGAGGTCGTTACGGCATCCTGTGCCGTTGGACCAAGCTTGCCCACCCAAAAATAGTGGGTCATCGAAAGTGCTATCTCCATGAACATGCCAATAATGAGCGGCAAGGCCAGCGAGATTAGCGATTTAGTGATGGGGCCTTCGGTTATCTGCAAATTGTTTTTCATATTGCTCGTCGACAATAGATGACAAGGTATGGTGCTTAACTTAATTGTTCAACGATTGAGCAAACGAGAAAGTGTCAAGATTCGAGAAATTTTTTCAAATGCACCGGGGAGAGCTTCTCACCGGTGCCACGCTGCAACAATTCCGACCAGGCGTAGCGCGAGCCGAATCTAAAATAGTTTTGGACTAAGAATGAAGACGTGTTGTGGTTATTAATCAAGGGACCAAAATATGAAGTCATGTAGTTGATCGACTGTGCGGCAATTGATTTGCCCAGCAATTGCCTTATAGGAATCATCGGGTCGGTGATAAATTCAGGCACGGTTGACCAGATGATGATGTCTTCGTGACGTGGTAATCCGGTATATTTCTGAAAAAGAACCCAATAAAGCTGGTTTAAGTCCTGATCGGGATTGACGTGGGCTTCATGAACAAAACTTATATTGGCCAGCATGACTCTGACTTCGAATGTTTCCTTCTCAAGTTTGGCCTTGCGAAATTGCGAAATGAACCCGAGGGGCATGTTTACCACATCATTCAACCAAGAGCTGTCACAGGCCATGGCTGCTATGATCTCTTGCATTGCAATTTGCCACGTCGGGTCGGCGGCATAATTGTAAAGTGGTCTTTCCTGTGCAATATAAGCCGAGTAGAGAGCTGCCCCAGTGAGTCCCAATAGCGATCGTGTGCCGGCAAAGCCGTTTCGTGTATCGGTCAAAAGGCGAATATCGTGGGGAGGCCGCACGGCAAAGATCTCCACATCAAATTCATTATTGATTCCATTCGCCTTATCATAGTATACCGGAAGGCGTTCGAGATTAAATCCGACACTGACCAAACCGCGTCTCACAAATGGGTATTGCGAATCATCAGGGAAAAAAGTGTCGCCGTGCTGGTCAATTTGCGAATGAGCATAAGTGATATCCCATAGTTCAAGTTCATTTACGCCCTGACTGGTTCTGGCACCATCGAGAAATCTGGAATTGGCGCCTTGTGTCAAGGAGTCAACGGCCTTAATGAATTGGAGTATATCGATGCCGTTTTGAGAAAACTGTGATGCCACCAGTTCCCAATAGTTATCATAGCCCAACTTGGCTGCGGCTTCATTGCGCGACTTGAACAGCTTGGTGATCCCCGGTGATAGATTCTCGCCGACAGCATACCAGGCCCGGCAGCCCAGTTCTCTTTGCGAGCGACTGCGGCTGTTGTCATAGATGTCTTTGACTTCGGTTAATGACTGTGCTTCTCCCTGGAAATCGACTTTGAACGAATCAATGATATTTCTCAAACTGTCTTTGAAAGCCACCAGAGAGAGACGAGATTCGATTCTGTCCGGCAGTGTTTCGGCGACTAAAATTTGAAGGCGCTGTTTATCAATTCTATCGCTGATATTGTTGCTGTTCGAAGCAAACTTATACAGGTCGCTGCCGGAAATCAAATAGAGATACAGTTCATTGTAAAACGAGAGAGAATCCGATTCCCCGCTCCGATAGTATTCCCATTGCTCTTCCGTCAGCCGGTAATTAACCCATTCGAGCTTTTGTTCAAGCGAATCCACCAGGGCCAGTATATTTGCCACCGGCTCTTTACTTTCGCCGCAGCCGACAATCGAAACAACCAAAAAGAACACCAGAATAAAACAGGTTCGGATGAGAACCATGCTATTTCCCCTTGGAGACATCGGCGAAGTAAGAGAGTGCCAGCGCATACCCATAAAATCCGAAACCGCAAATTTGGCCGGTGCTGACCGGTGCAATGACTGAATGACGCCGAAATTCTTCTCTTGCAAAAATATTGGAAATGTGGACTTCTATGGTTTCGGTTTCAACGGCGGCGATAGCATCGCGCAGAGCATAACTATAATGTGTCAAAGCCCCCGGATTTATTATTATGCCCGCTGCTTGAGGGCCTTCCTTGTGAAGAAAATCAATTAATTCACCCTCGGAGTTGGACTGAAAGAATTTGAGCTTCAGTTTCAGATTTTTGGCAAGATTGGTAAGACTGGCATTTAGTTCCTTCAAAGATTCTTTTCCGTAGATATCGGTTTCGCGCTGGCCCAGAAGATTTAGGTTGGGTCCGTTGATTATCAAGATTTCAGCCATTGTTTTCACAAACTTCCTTGTACAAAGTCAAGCATTCCTTCAGGGATTCTCTTACGGTTGTTTGTTTCAAGCCAGAGGCAATAAACGGCTTGCCGGGCCTTTCGAGCAAGACGAATTTTTGAATCTGCCCCGCCCTTTTTTTGTCTATTTTCATGTTGTTTAATACATTTTCAGTCTGTAAGGGATAATATCGGACGAATTCAAGAAATTGTATCACCTGGTTTTCATAGATGTCAAGACTGGCTGCGAAAAGAGGCTTCACTTTTTTACTCAATTTTACTGCGGCCGATAGGCCTAGGATGACCGCTTCGCCATGTAGGAGCTTCCCATAGCCCAATGTCTTTTCGATGGCATGAGCAAAAGTGTGTCCAAAATTCAGAAACATTCTTTTGTCGCTCTCTTTTTCATCAGCCATGACGATTTTGACTTTGAATTCGGCGCACATCTGAACCAGAGGCTGCAGTTTGTTCAAGTTTAACAAATTGCCTGATTTCAAATAATCCTGAAGCATTGAATTCATTTTGGGACCGGCCAGGCCGGAGTACTTTAAAACCTCTCCCAGACCGGCGACGAACTCGCGTTTGGGCAGCGTGGGCAGAAACTTCAAATCGCAAATTACAAACGACGGCTGCCAGAAGGCGCCGATAAGGTTTTTGCCCCTGGCGTGATTTATTCCGGTCTTTCCCCCGATCGCGGCGTCGACCAAGCCCAAAAGGGTTGTCGGAACTGCCCCCCACTTTACGCCGCGAAGAACTGTAGCTGCAGCGTAACCGACCAGATCGGTGGCAACTCCTCCGCCAACGGCTAATATAAAATCTGTTCGGCTGATTTTTTCGGTCAAGAGATAGTCATAGATTTTTTGCAGAGTTGAATGTGACTTGCTGGTTTCGCCGCTCGGGATGACAAAACTGACATGATTCACTTTGTTACCTGCGAGCGTTTTCTCCAGTTTCTGTCCATATAGGGCATAAACAGCCGAATCAAAAAAGAGAAAGAGGCGGTTGCTTCCCAAATGTATTTTTAATAGGCCCTTGAGTTGGCTGTCCAGATCGGTGCCGACTAAAATCGGATATGAATGATAAGCCAGCCGGACATTAATGCGCTTCATATTTGCTTTTCATTTTCTGAATTATTTCGGATGAAACAGCTCGAGGCGTTCTTTTAGAAGTTGAGACATAGATATCAGCTTTTCTGTAATTCTTCTGTCTCTTTTTAAGTAAGTGTTTAAGTCGACGCATTGGTTCAGCTGGCCCTGAAGTGAGCGTCTTCATCTTATTATTTAACAGGGGGCGGTCAGTCTTGTTTTTCAATCTTTTGTATAGTTCTTCAATTGAACAGCGCAGCCAAACAGAAAT